>Ga0209511_1000427_pt1 | contig 43563 bp, 34 predicted proteins | sample SSSSmetaG_FD_184141 | JGI IMG/M metagenome (GOLD analysis project Ga0209511, IMG submission 184141) | Glacier valley bacterial and archeal communities from Borup Fiord, Nunavut, Canada, to study Microbial Dark Matter (Phase II) - ​SSSS... | ecosystem: Environmental > Aquatic > Freshwater > Ice >... | reverse complement strand
GGGTATTCACCTACTGCAATACCCCTTCCATAAATCCTTCGGTATAACATATCACCATCGGATCAGCTTGTCCGATATAAAAATAGTTAAAAACAAATAAAGTGCTCGGTTATTAGAGGCTAAAACAAATCCCTGTAATGGTTAACCATTGCAGGGATTTTTTTTCATGTCATCCAAAAATGAATTTCAAATTAATAAAATAATTGGTATTCTTTATTACACAAAAAGTTTCTATTTTTGTAAATATTAATACTGAAACTTAAAAATTTAGAAAATATGAAGAAAGTTATGTCATTAGTACTGTTTGCTTGTTTATTTTTCGGTTGTTCCGTCGATAATGATGACAGGCTGGTAGGGACTTGCTGGTATACTCAGGATATAAACTATGAGCAAGAAAACGGAGGCGTATGCGATGAAGTTTATGATTTCATTTCTTCCAGTGAGGTTGAATGTTATACTACCCAGAATGGATCAATTGTAGCCAATTATGGAGTCTACACCTACAAACTAACTTACCCGTATATCAAAATCATCACAAACAAAGGCATCGAACGAAATTATACTTTTGTAGATACCCGTACCATGATTTTGGATGATGTTGACGAAAACGATTACTACGCTACCTATTATATCGTACGATAAAACGAAACCACTGATGGAAAAATCAGCCAAAATCCGTTTAATGCTCATTCGTAGATACGCAGTATTAAGCAACGAATCTCTGGAAAAGAACAGTAGAAAATTTGAAGGTTTTACCATCGATGAGCTGATAGAAAAACAGAACAACAGGCAGACTTTTGCCGTTGTTCTGATCGTTTTGACTGTTATTGCTTTAATTATACAATTGCTGATACTTTATTTGACTGGCATTGTTAATTTCGGTTTGGCAGCAAATATTCTACTGGTCATCATTTTTCAAAGTGGTTTACTGAAAGAATTAGAGAAAAAAGAAATTCTACATGTTCTGAAGGAATTGGAACAATAAAACCCCTCTGTAAGATCATTAAACACAAACAAAGTAAGCAGAATATGAATAAAAAAGCCTTCTATCTGACCATTGCTCTATTCTTGATCACAATAACAACCAATGCTCAAGAAAAAATAGCAACAGGGACCTATCTTTATGGAAATCTAAAAAATGCACTACAAGGAAATATTTTACTCTGTTATGACATAGAAGATCCTAAAGGAGAGAGCTTTGCACTTAAATTACTCAAGGATAAAGGATACAATGTCGTTACCTGGAATTCCCTGTTTTTACCGGGACAGGAATATTCAGATGTAGAAACGGAAAAAATCATTGCTCAGAAAAACATTGAAACAACCATCGTTGTCAAACTCAAGGACACCGAAACACACCTACAAGATAATACATCTACAGATTATCATACTTCAACAAGCGAAGATATAGTAACGAAGGAAAAAACGACAAAAAAAAGCGTAACGACATCAACCTCAACAAATGAAATCATTGATAAAGTCACCCTGATTTTTGAACTTTATTCCAAAGAGCAAGGTGAAAAAGCCTTCGCTGTCATCAATTCTGAGACCCGAAGCTTTTTTCAATTAACGATTTCACAACAGAATCTATTGGTCAATAAAATGGTCAAGAGAGTCTTCAATAAGATGCTAAAATTGAACGCTCAAAAGTAACTAAAAATGATCACACCATGAAAAGAACACTTTTACTGTTTACACTCTCCCTTTTCTTTTTAAGTGCTTCGGCTCAAAAGTTTGACAATCTGGCACAAACGCCCCCTATGGGCTGGAACAGCTGGAACAAATATGCATGTGATGTTAGCGAAACCCTCATCTCAGGAATGGCTGACGCAATGGTCAGTTCTGGAATGAAAGATGTAGGTTACGAATACATAGTGATTGATGACTGCTGGCAAGTGGCGCGCGACGAAAACGGTGAAATAGTGGTTGACAAGGATCGGTTTCCACACGGTATGAAAGCATTAGTAGACTATGTACACTCAAAAGGCCTTAAATTCGGTATATATTCCTGTGCCGGTACGCTGACATGTCAGGGACGTCCGGGTGGTCGCGGTTACGAATTTCAGGATGCACGTACCTATGCCAAATGGGGAGTTGATTACTTAAAATACGACTGGTGCAACTCCAGCACGCAAAATGCAAAATCTTCTTACTCAATCATGCGTGACGCACTTCATGCTGCTGGCAGACCTATCGTTTTCAGCCTTTGTGAATGGGGTGCAAATCGTCCCTGGGAATGGGCTGCAGAAGTTGGAAACTTATGGCGTACTACCGGAGACATCAGCGACTCCTGGAACAGCATGATAGACATCTTTCAGCAACAAAAAGATTTAGCCAGATTCGCCGGACCCGGACATTGGAATGACCCGGATATGCTGGAAGTAGGTATTGGAGGTATGACAACAGAAGAATACAAAACCCATTTTTCACTTTGGTGTATGTTGGCAGCTCCTTTGATGGCAGGAAATGATCTTCAATCCATGACGGCTGAAACAAAAAATATCCTTCTCAACAAGGAAATCATTGCGTTAGATCAAGACCCACTTGGCAAACAAGCCTATTGCTACAGAGACAATGGTGAATATCAAATATGGATCAAAGAACTAGCCAATAATGAAAAAGCTATTTGCTTACTCAATAAAAGTGATGAGAAAAAAACCGTGCTGGTCGATTTTGAACTGCTCTCTGGCTCTCTTTCCAAATACAACGTCAGAGATTTGTGGGAACATCAGGATCTGAAATTAAAAACCAATTCAATCTACGTTGAATTACTGCCGCATTCAGTTAAAGTCTACCGATTTAACAAGAAATAATGGAAACAACACCTATCACTGACAAAGACCGTCAAATGGCACAGAAGTGTGTCGAATGTCCCGTATGCAAGAATGCCAGAAAAAAACAAAAAGGAATTTTCTATTGGTTTGTCAAAAAAATAGAAGAAGATAAATGCCCTTATTGCAAGGCTTTCGAAAAAGTATATGGAAGAAAAGCACATGAACCCTTAGATAAAATCTAATTGTTCATAGACTCATTAAAATATGAAACCCCTGCAATAAATACAATTGCAGGGGTTTTATTTTCTTATAAGAATGTCTAAATTGCTTTTAAGAAGCTAGGCAAGGCACAGTAAAATGGAAAATGGATCCTTTTTCGTTTTCACTCTCTACGTATATCTGACCACCCTGCTTTTCAATAAACTCCTTACACAATAGCAGTCCAAGACCAGTACTAGGCTCATTATCGGTGCCTCTTCGTCCGGTTGAAATATCTGGACGAAAAATATTCCCCAACAGCTCAGGGGTCATCCCAATACCCGTATCCTTGACAATGACTTCCACAAAATTAGAATCTTTCTTTGAAGCAGTAATATCAATTCTGCCGCCTCTGGGCGTAAATTTCGCAGCGTTCGAAATCAAATTTCTAAAAACAGTCTGCAAAATATTAATATCCGTATATACCAGTAAATTGGAAGGTATATCGATATCTGCTTTTATGCCTTTATTCTTGATAACATCGCTGTAAAGGTTAAAGCTTTCATTGGCAACATGAGCCAAAACTACCGGTTCCAAATTAAAGGTCACTAAATCCTGTTGAATTTTGGACCATTGAAGCATATTTTCAAGCAGTCTGTAAAGATTGTCAGCTGTTTCATAGATGTTCTCTGATATATGTTGTATCTGGTCCATAGTAAACTCAGACAAATCTTCGGACAGCATTCTGGATAAACCCAAAAGGCTTCCAAAAGGACTTCTTAGATCATGAGCTACAATAGAAAAGAATTTATCTTTTACCCTATTGGCCTTTTCCAGTTCTTTGTTCTTCAATAGGACCTCATGCTCAGCCGTTCTTTGGGCAGTGTTATCCATTGCCAATCCATAATAACTCTTAATAGCACCATTTTCGTCGAGAATCAGCAAAACATGGGCATTGTGCCAATGACTATTTCCATTTTTATGAAGAACCCTATATTCAAATGCCTGATTGTGATTTGAATTTTTTCTTAGATTTCTAAGTGATTTTAAAAACAATGAAAAATCATCCGGATGCACAAATTTTATAAATGACTGACCAATCACCTCCTCCGTTTCATAACCCAAAAAACTCGCACCCAATGGTGAAATATATGTAAAATAGCCTTTCACATCAATGGAGAAAATAAGATCATGACTGTTTTCAACCAACATCCGATATTTCTCCTCACTTTCACGAAGTTGCGAAGTGACTTCATTCAATTCCTGATTTTGCTTTTTAAGAAGAAAACTGGAATAGGTTTTTTCTGACATATGATTGACAAATTGAAACAACATGTTGGCTACGCTAGAGAAGCGTTCATAGGTCATTTCAGGAATTTCTTTCAAAGCCTCGCTATACAAACCCTTATCAACCCCTATTTCTTCAGCATACTTCAACATATGTTGAATATTGGACTTTTCATTCTTTACCTGTCCGATCATCCAATTAGCTATATGCTGTCCACCTACAGTAATACTGACACCTGCATCCCATAAATCACCACTAAGGCAGGTCCGGATAGTAGGCCCGGATAAACTATGCCTGCCCAAAATGGAATCGGAATAATAGCAATTCAATTTTCCTTTTTCAGTATTACGGATAATTTCATTACAAAGTCTGCAAAAATTACTGGGTTTGGTGATGGGTGTTCCATCAATATGAGTTATAATTGAAGCCACACCTGTAGCATTCGAGAATAAATCCTGCAAGTGCTGAATCTCTTCTATCTCAAAAATATCGCTGAATTGAATGTTTTTCAGGATAGGTATAGTACTATTATCGGTTTTTGAGGACATCGGTCATTATATCGAAAAAGGTAGCTAAAAGATTAGGTTTCATCAAAAAAACCATATTTGTATTAGATTTTAAACTGTTTACAAAAGTAAAGGATTTAAAACTTTAAACCAAACTTTATACTAAATACTTATAAACGAGGATACTAAACTTACTGCTTTCTTCTATCTGAAATTCAATGGCAGTGAGGCTTTGATTATATGAGGATTATTTTTTTCGTAAGCAAGTTTACCGTTCAAATACGTTTGATGGACACTTGTGTGGAAATGTTGACCATCCCAGGGAGACCAGCTACATTTGGACATGATTTGATGACCATTAAGGGTCCACGAATCGGTAGGATCTATCAAAACAATATCTGCAAAATACCCTTCCCTGATAAAACCACGTTTCTCAATGCGATAAAGCTGAGCAGGCGCATGACACATTTTTTCAACCACTTTTTCCTTTGTAAGAATGTTTTGATGAACGAGTTCCATCATCAAAGGGAGTGAAAATTGAATGGAAGGGGAACCAGAAGCTGCAATCAGGCTATTACCCTGCTTTTCCGCCCAAAGATGGGGGGCGTGATCTGTGGCTATTACATCCAGAAGATTTCCCGAAATAGCCAGACGAAGAGCTTCCTTATCTTTTCTGGTCTTGATGGCAGGATTGCATTTAATTGCATTCCCATAGTGTTCATAATCTTGATCGTCAAACCATAGATGGGAAACACAGGCTTCGGCAGTAATTTTTTTTAATTCAAGTGGCTTATTCTCAAACAGAGTCAATTCTTTGGCAGTACTAACATGTAAAATATGAAGTCTGGTATCAAATTTAGTGGCCATTTCTACAGCCATAGAAGAGGAGGCATAACATGCTTCTTCACTGCGAATCAACGGATGAAAAGACAAAGGAAGGTCGCCACCAGTTTCTTCAGTATATTTAGTCTTATTGGCTTGTATAATACTTTCGGACTCAGCATGAATAGCTACAATGGATGGGATAGTCTTAAAAATACCTTCAAGCGATGCTTTAACTCCTACTAGCATATTACCTGTAGATGAGCCCATAAAAACTTTAATTCCACATACTTTTGAAAAATCCGCTTTTTGAAGTTCTGAAAGGTTATCGTTCGTTGCCCCCAAATAAAAAGCATAATTGGCAAACGATTTTTCTGCTGCCAGTTCCATCTTTTCTTCCCAAGCTTTGATCGTTGTAGTTTGAGGAATTGTATTTGGCATATCCATAAACGACGTTACACCACCAGCCAAAGCCGCTTTGGATTCTGTCGTTAAATCTCCTTTATGAGTCAATCCAGGATCGCGAAAATGAACATGATCATCAATGGCACCTGGTACTAACCATTTACCTGTAGCATCTGTAATCTGGCAGCTAGTGAAAATATTTTCAGGTACATCGCCTTCAAATACATGGACAATCCGGTCTTTTTCAACCATTACAGAACCTAAAAACGAACGTCCTTCGTTTATGATTAAAGCGTTGTGAATAAGTAATGGCATCATCTTATAATTTTTTTTGAGGATATTTTTTAAACCAGCTTCTACAGGTCATCTTAATAATACCAAAAACAGCCTCATTGAAAATGCCGCCATTCATTTTAGAAACACCAAGAACCCTGTTTGAAAATACTATCGGTACTTCCTTTATTATAAAACCACATTTCCAGGCAGTAAATTTCATTTCTATCTGAAAAGCGTAGCCTTTAAACTGAATATTATCCAGTTCAATCATTTCGAGCACTTGGCGACGGTAACATTTAAAACCGGCAGTGGTATCGAAAATTTTCATACCTGTAATGAATCGTACATAGGCAGAAGCAAAATAAGACATCAAGACACGACCAATTGGCCAGTTCACTACATTGACCACATTGTTTACATATCTGGAGCCTATCGCTACATCGCCACCTTGTTCGGCACAAGCATGATACAAATGCATCAAATCCTTGGGATTGTGCGAGAAATCAGCATCCATTTCAAAAATATAGTCGTATTTTTGCTTGATAGACCAATGAAAACCTGCTATATAAGCAGTTCCAAGACCAAGTTTCCCTTCACGTTCGAACATATGAAGCGAATCCGGAAATTCTTTTTGCAGGGTTCTTACTATGTCGGCAGTGCCATCGGGTGACCCGTCATCAACTATAAGTATATCAAAGGCTTTTGGTAGGTTAAATACCGCCCTGATAATTAACTCGACGTTCTCTTTTTCGTTGTAAGTAGGAATAATAACGACTGAATCAGATGTCATGCCACATGCTTTTATTTGTATTTGAGACAAATATAAGAGTTTATTTTTTTTCACCTCGAATAAAACACACAGATATTTTATATTTTTGCAGTGATTTAAAAATCTTTACGAATTAGGGTTTTGGAAATAGGCAATTTACGACAACTCTATCAAAAGCACCCGCAATTAAATGCGGGCAAATTGGTATTGTCAGAAACGAGCGATAGCTTGTTTCTGGATGGTTTGACAGGTTCAACAGTAGGCCTCAGTCTGGCTCACTTGTTTGAGGAAACGGAACGAGATTTTGTCCTGATTCAGGACGACGCTGAGTTGGCCGGTTATCTGTATCATGATATGGTTCAGCTACTGGGTACGGATACCGTGTATTATTACCCGGCCAGTTTTAAGAGATCGCTCAAATACGGACGCAATGACCCTGGAAATACGATTCTGCGTACAGAAGCGCTCAGTGCCCTGCGCCAAAAGCGCAAAATTGTCGTTGTAACCTATCCGGATGCTCTGCTGGAAAAAGTAGTGGCCGTGGGAGAACTCAATGAAAAAACCCTGGACCTGCACACCGGCGAACAGATAGACAACGCCTTTGTCATTGAACTCTTGCTCACATTTGGTTTTGATCGGGTTGATTACGTCTATGAACCAGGACAATTTTCTGTACGCGGAAGTTTGATCGATGTTTATTCCTGGAGTCACGAACTCCCCTATCGTATTGACTTTTTTGGAGATGAAGTAGAAAGTATCCGCACATTTGAGATTGAAAATCAATTATCCAAGGAGCAAGTAACTGAAATTCATATCATTCCTTTCACCAGTGAGGAAAATGAAATGGCTGTGCCTTTTACCGAATACCTTCATGAAAATAGTATTCTGGCCTTTTCCGATTTCAACTATACCTGTGCTAAATTGAAACAGTTGGCAGATGATGCCACGGAAATACCGAAAGAGAAGCTACTGAATGACATCGAGTTCTCCTTGAAATCCAAAGCTTTCCAATGGATAGAATTTGGCCGGAAAGCACACAGCCACAAACATTCCACGCTAGCATTCTCCACTTCTCCACAGGATGTATTCAACAAGAATTTTGAGTTGGTCAGTCAAGCCTTTCACCGCTATACCGAAAGAGGTTATCAGATTTTCATTCTGAGCGACAGCATCAAACAAATTGAACGTCTTCAAGCCATCTTTGAAGACCGTGAAGAAAAAATAAACTTTACACCTATACAGAAAACACTTCATGAAGGCTTCATGGACCATGAGCTAAAAATAGCCTGCTTCACCGACCACCAGCTTTTTGAACGTTACCACAAATACAACCTGCGTTCTGAGAAAGCCAGAAACGGAAAACTGGCACTGAGTCTCAAAGAGCTGGTACAGTTTCAGTTCGGAGATTATGTGGTACACATTGACTATGGTGTCGGACGTTTCTCCGGTCTCTTTCGAACAGAGGTTAATGGAAAGATGCAGGAAGTCATCAAGATTGTATATAAGGATAACGATACCATTTTTGTCAGCATCCACAATTTGCACCGTATTTCGAAATACCGTGGCAAAGAGGGAGAAGAACCGCGCATCAACAGACTGGGCAGCTCTTCCTGGGCAACCCTAAAAGAAAAGACCAAGAAGAAAGTCAAGGATATTGCCCGGGACTTGATAGCCCTTTACTCAAAACGCAAGGACGAACAGGGCTTTTGCTACAGCCCGGACAGTTTCCTGCAACAGGAACTGGAGGCATCCTTTGCCTACGAAGATACACCTGACCAGACCAAAGCGACCAATGATTTTAAGAAGGATATGGAAAGTACGCGCCCCATGGACAGACTTATTTGCGGGGATGTTGGTTTTGGTAAGACAGAAGTAGCTATCCGAGCAGCTTTCAAGGCCGTTACAGACAATAAGCAAGTTGCAATTCTGGTTCCAACCACCGTTCTGGCTCTTCAACATTTTAAAACATTTAAGAAAAGACTGGAAGAATTTCCCTGTAAAGTCGACTACCTGAGCAGAACCCGAAAAGCAGCCGATGTGAAGGATTTGCTTCAGGAGCTGGAAGAAGGAAAAACAAATATCGTCATTGGTACCCATAAACTCATTGGTAAAAACGTCAAATTCAAAGATCTCGGTTTACTGATCATAGACGAAGAACAAAAATTCGGCGTTAGCACCAAAGAAAAACTCAGACAGATGAAAGTCAATGTTGATACGCTGACAATGACGGCTACACCTATTCCTCGTACACTTCAGTTTTCGCTGATGGGAGCACGTGATCTGAGCATTATTTCTACACCCCCACCCTACCGTTACCCCATCCAGACCGAAGTCAATTCCCTGAATGAGGAACTGCTCAAGGAAACCATTGAATACGAACTTGGGCGAAGCGGTCAGGTATTCCTGATCAACAACAGGGTTCAAAACTTACCCGAAATTGAAGCCATGGTGCATCGCGCCGTGCCAGGAGTACGAAGCGTTACAGCTCACGGCCAGATGGAAGGCGAAAAACTGGAAAAAATCATCATGGATTTCATGGATTATGCGTATGATGTACTCATCTGCACCACCATCATTGAATCAGGCATCGATATTCCGAACGCCAACACCATCATCATCAACAATGCCCATCAGTTTGGTCTGAGCGACCTGCATCAACTTCGCGGACGTGTAGGTAGAAGCAACCGGAAAGCTTTCTGTTATTTACTGGCTCCACCTTTAAATACACTGACACCGGAAGCCCGCAGGCGTTTACAGGCCATTGAAAATTTTTCTGAATTGGGAAGCGGATTCAACATCTCCATGCAAGACCTCGACATTCGTGGTGCTGGCAATATGTTGGGTGCTGAACAAAGTGGATTTATTGCCGATCTGGGTTATGAAACCTACCAAAAAATTCTGAACGAAGCAGTTCAGGAACTGAAGGACGAAGAGTTTTCCGAACTTTATGCAGGAGAAGAGCATGCAGCCGACAGCGAAGGTCTCCAAACTTTTGTTTCAGACTGCTCCGTGGAGTCAGACCTGGAACTCCTCTTTCCTGAATCCTATGTGCCAGGATCTTCTGAGCGTATGACTTTATACCGCGAAATGGATAATTTGGAATCCGAAACCGATATCAATGCTTTTGAAACAAGGTTAACAGACCGCTTCGGCCCTATTCCGAAAGTTTCTTCCGAATTAATAGAAGTCGTGCGATTACGCCGGATAGCCAAAAACCTTGGTATGGAAAAGATTGCACTCAAAAATGGACAGATGTTTTGCTACTTTGTGGGCAACCAACAATCCATATTCTATCAGTCCGCGGCCTTCGACGGAATCATCCGATATGCACAGAATAATATGAAAAACACGAAGTTGCGAGAACAAAATGGCAAGAGATCGCTCGTCATCAAAAACATCGAAAACATCGAAAAGGCTCTTGTTCAACTCAAATTAATGCAGTAAATTTGCACACATATAAAGCTTCTTGTATGGAAGCATCTGTATCGTAAACCATTTTCAATATGATAAAACTTACTTTTCCTGATGGTACTGTTCGGGAATATCCGAAAGGAACTACCGCATATCACGTAGCCGAAGGCATTAGCCCACGCCTTGCGCAAGACTGCCTGGCCGCTTCTATAAACGGCGAGACCATAGAAATGAACCGCCCCATCACCTCCGATGGCAACATCCAATTACTTAAATGGGATGATGTACAAGCGAAACATGCTTTCTGGCATTCATCCGCTCACCTCTTGGCAGAAGCCCTTCAGGAAGTCTATCCAGGTATCCAGTTTGGTATTGGACCAGCCATCGAAAACGGTTTTTATTACGACGTCGATCCAGGTGAAACTACAATTAGAGAATCAGACCTTCCAGACATCGAGGCAAAAATGGCCGAACTGGTTTCCAGAAAAGAAGCCATTATCCGTGAAGACATCTCCAAAAAAGATGCATTAAAATTATTTGGAGAACGTGGCGAAACCTACAAAACTGAACTTATTTCCGAACTGGAAGACGGAACGATAACAACCTACAATCAAGGCAGCTTCACTGATCTGTGTCGCGGACCTCACTTGATGACAACAGAACCTATCAAGGCCATCAAATTACTTTCAGTTGCAGGCGCTTACTGGCGAGGTGACGAAAAGCGCAAACAATTAACTCGTATCTATGGCATCACTTTCCCAAAGAAAAAGATGCTCGATGAATACTTAGTCCTTTTAGAAGAAGCCAAAAAACGTGATCACCGTAAAATCGGTAAAGAACTGGAACTTTTCATGTTCAGTGAAATGGTCGGCAAAGGCTTACCCATCTGGTTACCCCGTGGAACCGCTTTACGTCTGCGCCTGGAAGACTTCCTGAAACGCATTCAGAAAAAATTCGGTTACCAACAGGTTATGACCCCACACATCGGGCGCAAAGAATTATACATCACTTCAGGTCACTATGCAAAATATGGTGCAGACTCTTTTCAGCCCATCCATACTCCTGAAGAAGGCGAAGAATACCTGTTGAAACCAATGAACTGTCCTCACCACTGCGAAATTTACAAAGTGGCCCCCCGTTCCTACAAAGATCTACCTTTGCGATTTGCTGAATTCGGTACCGTTTACCGTTACGAACAAAGTGGTGAACTTCATGGCTTGACTCGCGTACGCAGTTTCACACAGGACGATGCACATATTTTTTGTCGTCAGGATCAGGTAAAAGACGAGTTTCTTAAAGTAATGGATATCATTTTCATTATCTTTAAAGCGCTGGATTTCGAAAACTTTGAAGCTCAGATTTCTCTTCGTGACCCCAACAACAAAACAAAATACATTGGTAGTGACGACAACTGGGAAAAATCTCAGACAGCTATTATCGAAGCTTGTCAGGAAAAAGGCCTAAAAACCACTACGGTGGAAGGTGAAGCTGCATTCTATGGTCCTAAGCTTGACTTCATGGTAAAAGACGCTATCGGCCGTCGTTGGCAATTGGGTACCATACAGGTAGATTACAACCTACCCGAACGCTTTGAGCTGGAATATGTCGGAAACGACAACCTAAAGCACCGACCAGTCATGATTCACCGTGCTCCATTCGGCTCCATGGAACGATTCGTTGCTGTATTAATAGAACATACTGCAGGTAAATTCCCTTTGTGGCTTACACCGGACCAGGTTGTCGTTCTTCCAATCAGCGAAAAATTCAACGAATACGCAAACAAAGTAGTAGAATACCTGAACGATTGTGATATTCGCACCGTCCTGGATGACAGAAACGAGAAAATCGGTCGTAAGATTCGTGACAATGAATTGAAACGTATTCCATACATGTTGATTGTTGGAGAGCAAGAAGCAGAAAAACAAGAAGTTTCTGTAAGAAAACAGGGTGAAGGAGATAAAGGTTCGATGAAATTTACTACCTTTGCCGAACTTTTGACCCAAGAAGTGGAAAAAATGATTAATTCTTGGAAAAAATAAGTTGATAGTCAACGATTTAAATAACGAAACGAGGATCTAAAACGTCTGAATGAAGAACGAAGATATAAAATTGCAGTACCGGATCAATGAACGAATCCGTGTTAAAGAAGTCCGCTTGGTTGGTGATAACGTAGAACAAGGTGTTGTCACAATTCAAGAAGCATTGTCTATTGCAGAGCAAAAACAACTGGACTTGGTAGAAATATCACCTAATGCTGCTCCCCCCGTCTGTAAAATTTGTGACTATCAGAAATTTCTGTATCAACAGAAAAAACATCAAAAGGAACAAAAGGCCAAAGCGACAAAGGTAACCTTGAAGGAAATCCGTTTTGGACCCCAGACTGATGATCACGATTACAACTTCAAACTAAAACACGCAAAATCGTTTTTGGAGGAAGGATCAAAAGTTAAGGCCTATGTGTTTTTTAAAGGTCGTTCTATCCTTTTCAAGGAACAAGGTGAAGTATTGTTACTTCGTTTTGCCAACGACCTGGAAGACTTTGGAAAAGTGGAGAATATGCCTGTTCTCGAAGGAAAACGCATGATTATCATGTTGGCTCCCAAGAAGAAAGCTGTTGCTCCGGCTAGCAATAAACCAATTAGTAAACCAATTAAAACTGAGCAAGATGCCAAAGATGAAAACTAATTCCGGTTCCAAAAAGAGGTTCACCCTTACCGGAACAGGTAAAATCAAGCGTAAGCACGCATTCAAAAGTCACATTCTGACCAAGAAAACGACGAAGCAAAAACGTAACCTTACCCACATGGGCATGGTTGACAAAAGCGATTTGAACAACGTGAAGATGTTGTTGGGAATGAAATAATCCCCAAATCAAAAGAATTACAAATCATTTTTTAACCGAATGACTTAGCAAAAAAGTTCATCATAAAAGCATGACGCTAACATTCAAAAAAAAGAAACAAAATGCCTAGATCAGTCAATCACGTTGCCGCGAGAGCGAGAAGAAAAAAGATATTAGCCTTAACCAAAGGTTATTTCGGTTCCAGAAAGAATGTTTGGACAGTTGCCAAGAACACTTGGGAAAAAGGTCAACAATATGCTTACCGTGACCGTAAAGTTAAAAAACGCTTATTCCGTGCATTATGGATTCAACGTATCAACGCTGGAGCCCGCTTGGAAGGTATGTCATATAGCCGTTTGATGGGTGCTTTACATAAAGCAGGCATCGAAATTAACCGTAAGACTTTGGCCGACTTGGCCATGAACGAACCAGCCGCATTCAAGGCCATCGTTCAACAAGCCAAAAACGCTTAATTTACCTTTATCATAAGACTTGAAGCCCCGAAGAAATTCGGGGCTTTTCTTGTAAAATAAAGCCTCTAAAACTTGCTATTCAAGTATTATTTTCCTATATTTGTCTAAGAGAAGTCGTGTCAACATTGATTGGTAGACTCATCAAATTATTCAAGAAAACCGAGACATCGCTCAGATTATACAATGGCGGGCCGCACCTCGAAAGAGTCGCTTCTGGCGCAGCGGATTACAAAGGAAACCTGGCACTCAAATCCTGTCATACGGAGTTTCACATATCTCATTGGTGCGGCTTCTCCCCAAACAACAAAGACCCTCTGTCGCTTGATAGAGGGTCTTCTGTTTTTATTTATACCTGTTGAACATTATTTCTACCAAGATACTATTTTGTTTTTTCTGAATAATTTCTGGTTTAAATAATGTGAAATCCAAGCACTTCCGGCTCCTACAGCTGCACCCATCAATATATCTGAAGGATAATGAACACCCAAATGCATCCTTGAATACGCAACTGATGAAGCCCACGTATAACAGGGGACTATGACGTACCATTCTGGATACTCCAGGCTCAACGCCGTTGCAAAAGCAAAGGCACCAGAAGCATGACCAGAGGGAAAGGATCCATCTCCTGCTCCTACTAAGTTTTCTAAATCGGGGTAAGTTACATAAGGTCTTGGACGATTTACAATCCTTTTTAGGTTCTTCGTTACGAGATCTTGAATAATTGATGACGCTCCTATAACGAGCACACTGCGAATCATGTTTGTATCTCTCCTTATCAGACCGGCACATGCCATCCCAATTGGTACAGCGGTTGTGACAAGTTTCAATGAATTGGTTATGGTTATAAAGGGCCCATCCAGTGATTTAGCACGATTCAGGTTAATTTCCCGAAGTATAGTTATGTCAATATTCTGACAATAGGATTTATTGACAAATCCTGGAAATAGGAGTAATAATAGTACTATTCGATACATCATTTTAGTACGATTTGCGTGAAAACCTCAATCAAACAAAACGCAAGATAGTAATTATACAGTTTAAATTGAAATAGGGAGTCGAGTACAAGGCGCAGGCGTAAAAAACACACCGCAGCGTACTTTTCGTACGTGAGGATTGTTTTTCCTGTTAGAACTCCATTCCTGCAAACAAAATTGAAATAGGGAGCCGAGTACAAGGCGCAGGCGTAAAAAACACACCGCAGCGTACTTTTCGTACGTGAGGATTGTTTTTCCTGTTAGAATTCCATTCCTGCAAACAAAATTGAAATAGGGAGCCGAGTACAAGGCGCAGGGAAATAAAAACACCGGAGCGTACTTTTCGTACGTGAGGATTTTTTATTTCCCTGCAACGCAGTAATCGACTCCCTATTTCAATTTTCGAAGCGTTTAATGATGTTATATGCCTTATAGAGCCCCAACTGCCCCGCCATCCTCAAATCACTCAACCCATGCTCCCTATCACCAAGATTAATCTGCGCAAGCCCCCTGTTGAACCAGGCATCCGCAAATTCCGGATTGATTTCAAGAGCTTTGGTATAGTCCACAACAGCATTACGGTAATCTCGCTGAATACAACGTATATTTGCCCGGTTGTAAAAGGCATAAATAAAATTGGGATCCAAAGACAAAACTTTATCATAATCACGCATAACCAACTCATAATCCATACCAAAAGCCTTTTCTCCAATGGAGTAACCACTCGATTTCGTACTATTTAGATCTTTAACAACCTTTTTTTTGGAGTCATTTGATGAAAGGGTAGCAGTTGCATCCAACTGATCCCTGTTGTCGTATTCAACATTTAGTTTTTTAAAGCGGAGACTGGCTCTTTCAAAATAAGCCAAAACCATTTTTTCATTGAGTTGCAAAGCCCGGCTCAAATCATCTATAGCACTGGTCAAATCCTGTACCAGCGCAAAGTCAATGCTTCGGGCCAAGAACAAAGAAGCGACATCAGGAGTCTGTCCAATAAGACTCGAATAATCGTCGATTGAACGGAAATGGTATTCTGCTTGTTCGGTAGTCAAAGATTGCTCTTGGTTGGAAATCAGCAATTTCTGAGAGCTTTTAATACCAATATTGTTGAGTTCATCAAAATAATTGGTGTAATCCATTACCCTTCTAACTGGGCCAGGTCGAGCTTTTTCATAATAGGTGATGAAGAATAAATCTTCCATCTCCACCTCAATATTTTTATCCTGAACGCGCCCACGCATGGGATTCTGATATTTATTGGTATTGCTACTTGTAGTTTCAACCACAATGACCTTATTGTATTTGGTCATATCTTTTTTATTGGTGTCGGTCGAATCAGTTTCAGTCGTTTTAGTATTGGAAGATAAATTCTTTTTATTAGCGCGATCCTCTTTTAGTTTATCATCAATATTCCAGGCTGCAAAATAATCTCTGTCAGCACCCTTGGCATCCCCTATTTTTTTGCGAATATCAGATCGCTGATAATACGCTGGAGTAAATTTGGGATAAGCTCCAATGATGGTAGTTAAATCTGCTATAGCACCTTTATATTCACCAACATCCTCCCTAATAAGCGCACGGTTATAGATTGCCATGTAGTTGTCAGGTTCCAGAAAAATAACTTTATCAAAATCCTCAATGGCACGGTTTAAATCACCCACTTGTGAGCGGATAATACCACGGTTAAAATAAGCAAGTTTTGAATTGGGATCTAAGCTGATACTGCGATCAAAATCATCGAGCGTTCCCCTTAGGTTATTCATGTTGTACCGTGTCAAACCTCTGTTCATATAGTAAGCAGGATTCTCAGGCTCTAAACGGATAGCCTCATCCAGGTCAGGCAAAGCGTTGGCATAATTGCCCATGGCCAAATATATCCATCCCCGTCCTGCCCTTGCAGGTGCATAAAAACGATTAATAGATATAGCTCTACTAAAATCGTCGACTGCCAGTAAAGTATCACCTTTTTCGATTTGCAATTGACCACGACTCATATAACCATTTACAAAAGTGGGAAAGCGACCAATCAATTCATTCAGACTAACTAATGCTTCGGGATATTTTTTGGCATAGGTATACGATAAGCCTTTGTTGAGCATCAAGGTCTGGTTATCCACGTCAAATTCCAGTCCTTTGTTGCAATCGGCCACAGCTTCCAAATACTTGCCTTGTCTCATACGTGCATAACTTCGACAAAGATAGGCTCTTGAGATAAATGGATTGTGTTCAAGCGCTTTGGTACAATCTTCCTCAGCACCAGCTGTGTCATCCAGGTACAACTTCGCAGCTGCACGATAAAAATAGGGCTCTGCCAAATAGGGCTTAGCCTTTATAACCTGGTTGAAATATTGGATGGATAAGACATAGTCGTCGAAATACAAGGAATTTTGACCAATGGCCATCATTCTTTCCGTGTTTATCTGGGCGACAGCAGATGTCAGAAATAAAAAGCTCAGAAGAGCGATACTAATGGATCGTTTCATTTTATAACCTTTTCCTTTGAAGAAATTAATTTGAAAACGGCATATATCCCTTGTTGAGAAAGGATTACAACGATTTCAGAATCAATCTTGCTTCAAAGATACTGGGTTTGAAATAAGTATCAACTATTTTAAGTTAAATAGGACATTTTTAAAGGTTTTTAAAATAAACCATACTTTTTATTTCGTCTTATAGGAAGGATTTGACTTACCTTTTAAAATAGTAGTCAATTTTGACTTAATCAATTGCCTGCGAATAGGTGTGATTCGGTCTGTGAAAACCTTACCTTCAAGGTGGTCGTATTCATGTTGCACTACACGAGCTATAAAACCATCAAATGTCTCTTCATGCTGAACAAACTGTTCATCCTGATAATTGATACAGATTTTTGAGCTTCGTAAAACATTTTCATGGATATTCGGCAAACTCAAGCATCCCTCTTCCATAGTGCATGTCTCATCAGAGAATTCAACAATCTGCGGATTTATAAACGTTTTCTTGTAGTCGATGTAGATTGGTTCGTCTTCACCCAGTGGAGTAAGATCGATAACAAATAAACGAATGGAGTAGCCCACTTGTGGTGCAGCAAGGCCTACACCATCGGCTTTATCCATGGTTTCATACATGTTTGCAATTAAATCATTTATACCTGGATAATCCGGGGTAATAATTTCTGTTGCTTTTCTTAAAACTTGTTGTCCATATAAAAAAATTGGCAATTGCATCTCTTAACGTTTTGATTCTAAATAGGATTGTAATATTATCACAGCACTGATTTCATCCACCAGTGCCTTATTCTGTCTGTCTTTTTTCTTTAAACCTCCATCTTTCATAGCTTGATGAGCGAGCACCGAAGTGAAACGTTCATCTACATATTCCCATGGTATGGCTGGCAAAGTTTTTTGCAATAAACGAACAAAGGGTTCGATGTATTTCATTGATTCAGATGGTTGATTGTTCATCTGTTTGGGCAATCCTATCACGATGCGTTCTACTGCTTCTTTTCCGGTATAGTCAACCAGATACTTTAACAGGTCATGCGTCGCGACGGTACTCAAGCCACCGGCTATCAGTTTAAGGCTATCCGTAACGGCTAACCCGGTCCGCTTCCTTCCATAATCAATTGCAATAATTCTACCCATCAGTTTATTCTCTACCTGCAAAATGCATCATCTTGCTCAGATATTTGCCGATGATGTCAAACTCCAGGTTCACCACTGAATCTTCTTCAATTTGTTTGAAATTGGTGTACTCATGGGTGTAAGGAATAATGCATACCTCGAAACTATCATCCTTGGAATTGCATACAGTAAGACTTACACCATTCACTGTTACTGATCCTTTTTCGACTGTAACATATCCGATTTTGGCCTTCTCAAGGTCAAAGCTGTATTCAAAACGATAACGCCAACTTCCATCAGTCTCTTCGACATACGTACAAACAGCGGTCTGATCTACATGCCCCTGTACAATATGGCCATCCAAACGTCCATTCATTGACATGCTTCGTTCCAAATTAACCCTATCACCAACCTTCAACAAGGCCAGGTTTGATTTATCAAGGGTTTCCTGCATGGCAGTAACAGTATAGACATCCTGATTGATCTCCACAACTGTCAGACAAACCCCATTGTGCGAAACACTCTGATCTATCTTAAGCTCATCGGCAAAGGTACATTTCAGGCTCAGGTGAAGGTTTCCCCCCTCCTGACGCAAACCTGTAACAACCGCTGCTTCTTCTACGATTCCTGAAAACATATTTTATTTTTTAAAATTTAACTTCCGGAGCTTTTGCTGCTGATTCTTCAGCTTCGAAATAGATTTTCTTCTCAAATCCAAACATACCAGCTATAATATTTTTAGGAAATCTGCGAATCATGACATTATAGCCTTGTGCAGATTCATTAAAACGTTGACGTTCCACAGATATACGATTTTCTGTACCTTCAAGTTGTGCCTGAAGTTCTAAAAAGTTCTGGTTGGCTTTCAAGTTTGGATATTGTTCCACAGAAACCAACAAACGACCTAGTGAAGAACTAACCTGAGATTGAGCAGCCTGAAACTTTGCCATACTCTCTGGAGTCATATTTGTAGGATCTATTGTAGTTTGAGTCGCTTTAGCACGGGCTTCAATAACTGCAGTCAATGTACTACTTTCATGCGTGGCATACCCTTTCACAGTAGATACCAAATTTGGAATCAGGTCAGATCTGCGTTGATATTGACTCTCCACATTGGCCCATGATTTAGTAACACCTTCTTCAGCTGTTACCATGCCATTGTATTGACCCATACCCCAGAAAAAACAAATAACCACAAGTGCCAAAACCGATAGCCCAATAATTGTACCTTTTTTCATATTCATTTCTATTTAATTATCAATCAATTAAAAACCCACACTTAAACAATATCTTTAATAATCTTATATCTTAAATATTATCTTCTTTTTCTTCTCTTACTCTTTCTTATCTTATTTTTCGGCCAAAACCCATGTCTGCTTGAGGCTTCCATATGGAGACTAGTACAAGGCGTAAATTTAAAAACACACCGGAGCGTACTTTTCGTACGTGAGGATTGTTTTTCAATTTACAACGCAGAAAACGTTTTAAGTAGCGAGGGCAGAACAAAACTTGTTTTTGTTTATGCCGAGTCACGAAAAACGAACGTATCGAAGATACGAATCGGCTTCAGATGAAAGCCTCAAATTACCAGCCGCCTGATGCTCCGCCACCGCCTGAAGACCCCCCCCCGAAGCTTCCACCTCCACCGAAGCCACCTCCGCCAAAGCCTCCGCCTCTACCACCTCTCGTCGGTACGATAATGATCATGGGGATCGTATATCGCTTCTTCACTTCATGGTGACAATTGGCACAACTGTAAACCTTCGTACCTTCACCACTGCTAAAGGGTGTCGGCGCCAGGGTGATCCGGTCAGATGACTGTGCAAAAGTTTTATAGCCACAGCTTGGGCACGCTTTATAATTGGTAAAAGTTTTTGTATAAGGTAAAAAGGAACGATGACCACAATCCATACAAACCCAAGCGTCATAATCAATAGAACCAACCGATTCTTCTGATTGTTGACCTATACTCAGATAAAGATCTTCCTGCTGCTCACTCATCAAACTCAATGATTTGCCACATTCGGGACATAATCGTGGTTTCTTTCTAAAACCTTTAATCTTGCGGTTAAACCACAAAAAGAAAAAAATCATCGTAATTGGAAAAAGTACTGTTAAGACTCCATAACCTGATTTGGCTGTCGATAAAGTCTTATAACTGGAATAGGGATCTTCCTTTTCGGTAGCCTTTAATTTTTTACTGGTACTTCTGAAAGACACTAACATGACAATGAAAGACAATGCCAGATATCCCAGTAATATATTATATATCTTTGTTTTAAAGACCGCTTGCTCTGCTGCACGTTCAGCTTCCTGATCCACACGGATTTCTTCAGCTACCTTAGGGTCTGAAAGTACAGTAACTGCACCTCTGACACCAGCCAGAATACCTGCTCCATATTTTCCCTCACGCATAAAAGGTCTTATTTCATTCTCAATGATTCGTTTACATATAGCATCCGGCAAAACACCTTCTAACCCATAACCCGTTTCAAAAGTTACATGTTTCTGATCTTCTACCAGTAGAATCAATAGTCCGTTATCTTTACTTGCTTTTCCGATACCCCATGCATTGAAAAGCTCGGTAGCGAATTGCTTGTACGTAATCTGATCGCCTACAGACTTCAAGGCAACTACAAAAACTTCGGCAGTTGTACTGCTATCCACTTGTGCAAGCAAACTGTTTATTTCTGATTGTGATTGAACATCCAGCAATCCATCCGGATCGGAAATATAGTTTCTTGCATCCTGTAACTTGGTATTTGGAACAGATTGAACTGTCCAGACTTCCGCGTGAGCAAGAAGGCTGAAAAAACAGACTAAAATCCCTAGTAATACTGGTTTTCTCATTGTTTTATTCATTTGAAACTAGACATCAAAGATGGTTATTAATTTTGAGAAATAGATATTATTACTCTGATATTGCACCGGATCCAATCACTTCATCTCCCTCATACCATGCGGCAAACTGACCTGCGGTAATGCTCTGTTGAGGTACATCAAAATCAATATACAGGCCTTCTTCAAAGCGATAAAGTGTGGCTGATTGCAGTGGCTGACGATAACGTTCTCTAACCATATATTTGGCAGACTGGCCTATTTCTAATGCCATGTCTGAACGCACCCAATGGATTTCGTCCGTGTTGATTTTCAAAGTCTTGCGATACAATCCAGGGTGCTCAACACCTTCACCTACAAATATTATATTTTGTTCTACATCTGTTGCTAAAACAAAGATCGGCTTCTCAAAACCTCCAATACCCAGGCCTTTTCGTTGCCCGACGGTATAGAAATGAGCACCTTGATGCTCACCAACTACTTTGCCTTCCTTCAGACGGTAATAAAAAGGCTTTGCTTGTTTTTTCAGCTTTTCGTGTAAATCATCCGGTATCATTCGGTTATAAGCTTTGAGGTCTGAAGGTATTTCGACGACTTTTCCTATTTTCTTTTCTAACTTTTGTTGCAAAAAGACAGGTAAATCAACTTTACCGACAAAACAAATACCTTGTGAATCTTTTTTATGTGCTGTTGCCAGCCCAAGGTCTTCAGCAATTTTACGGACTTCCGGTTTATCAATATCTCCTATTGGAAACAAAGCTGTTGATAGTTGCTCCTGAGATAGCTGACAAAGAAAATAGGACTGATCCTTGTTGGGATCACTACCTGCTAGCAATCGATAGATGGGCCCTTTGGCTTGTTCTAAGGGCGTGAAGATCTCTTTCCTGCAATAGTGCCCTGTAGCCACTTTGGTTGCTCCAAATCTTTTAGCAGCGTCCCAAAATGCGTCAAACTTAATTTCTCGATTGCAAAGTACATCGGGATTGGGAGTACGACCTTTTTCGTATTCAGAAAACATGTAGTCTACTACTCTTTCACGATACATTTCGCTTAAATCGACTGAATGAAATTCAATATCAAGTTTTCGTGCTACCAATTCAGCTATAAGTATGTCGTCCTCATAGGGGCATTCTCCTGAAAGAGTACCAATAGTATCCTTCCAATTAATCATATAAACGCCAACAACTTCATATCCTTGTTTTTTCAATAAATATGCAGCAACACTAGAGTCTACTCCTCCCGATAATCCAAGTACTATTCGTTCCAAAAAATCTGTTGTTTAGTTAGTAAGTTTTAGAAATACAAAGATACGTAATTAACGGTATAAATAAAAAAGACTCTTTCCCTGACCTTCACGGTCCTGGAAAGAGCATCTTTCTTGTAATCATAAAACCTTTTTAAAAAGATCGAAGACAATAAATTATTTTCCCCTTTTTATTGTTTGAAATAAACTATAACTCTTTAACTCCTATTACAACAAATATAACAAAATTCATCTTTTTCTTCAAATGCTTTTCGTTAAAGAAGGTTACTATCAATCAATTAGGAGATAATATATTATAAATAGCACATTTTAAGTTATTTACAGAAGGCAGTATTGAAAGGATAAATCACTTACTGTTAACAAACAATCACATTTTTATCATTGCGCTCCAATTAAATACAATATTTAACAAAATATGGAGGTCTTGAATGATCAAGGCCTCCATATTTTTGAACGTTATAGGATTCTTATTTCTGACGAATGAAAATCTGTATGGGTGTTCCTGTAAATTTCCAAACTGAACGAATTTTATTTTCCAGGAAGCGTTTGTATGGTTCCTTTATATACTGTGGAAGATTGGCAAAGAAGATGAAAGTTGGTGCCATTGGTCCCTGTAACTGAGTCACATATTTAATTTTAATATACTTTCCTTTGCTGGAAGGTGGCGGATAATTCTCAATTAATGGCAGGAAGAATTCATTCAACTTATTGGTTGAAATATGGAATTTCCTTGTTTCATATACTTCTTTGGCGGTTTCAATCACCTTGAAAATACGTTGTTTAGTCAATGCGGATGTAAAGATTATTGGAAAATCAACAAACGGAGCAAAACGCTCACGGATGGTTTTTTCAAAATCTTTGATCGTATTGGTTTCTTTTTCTTCAATCAAATCCCATTTATTTACACACACTACCAGACCTTTGCGGTTTTTCTGAATCAAGGAAAAGATGTTCATATCCTGACTTTCAATACCACGTGTTGCGTCAACCATCAAAATACAGACATCTGCATTTTCAATTGCGCGAATGGAGCGGATTACAGAATAATACTCCAGATCCTCATTTACTTTACCTTTCTTACGGATACCAGCGGTATCTACCAGGTAAAAGTCAAAACCGAATTTATTGTATCTGGTATATATAGAGTCACGAGTTGTACCTGGTATTGCAGTAACAATGGTTCTTTCTTCACCTACAAAAGCATTGATAATGGATGACTTACCAGCATTTGGACGTCCTACAACGGCAAAACGTGGTATTTCTTCCAGTTCCTCCGATGTATCTTTATCAGGATTAAATTTACTAACTAGTAAATCCATGAAATCACCTGTACCAGCTCCGTTGATAGCGGATAATACAACAGGATCCCCTAGACCCAGAGAGTAAAATTCAACAGCATTGTAACCCAACATGTTGGTATCTGCTTTGTTGGCCACCAATATAACAGGACGATTTTTTTCGCCTCTCAATATCTTTCCAACTGCCATATCAAGGTCGGTCAGACCTGTAACCACATCAACCACAAAAAGGATGATATCTGATTCTTCAATAGCTATTTGTACTTGTTTTTTTATTTCCTGTTCAAATACATCGCCGGATTTATCTACCCAACCACCTGTATCAATAACAGAAAATTCTTTTCCTTCCCATTCTGACAAACCATATTGGCGGTCACGCGTTGTTCCCGATTCCTCATTTACAATGGCCTGCTTTGTCTTTGTCAAGCGATTGAACAAGGTAGATTTTCCTACATTCGGTCTACCTACTATTGCTACTATATTACCCATTTTTCTTTCTTTTTTTTTAATCTAACTGATAACCAAAGGCTTTCAGCTTGTTATCCTTACTACGCCAATCTTTTTCCACTTTCACGAACATCTCCAGAAATACTTTTTTTCCCAAAAAAGCCTCAATATCTTTTCTGGATTCCGTTCCCACTTTCTTTAAGGCCTGTCCTCCATGTCCTATAACGATCCCTTTTTGAGTATCACGTTCCACATAGATGACGGCATTGATACGAACCAACCCTTCACTATCTTCAAATTTTTCAACTACAACTTCCGTAGAGTAAGGGATCTCCTTTTGATAGTAAAGAAGAATCTTTTCCCGTATGATTTCCGTTATAAAGAATCGTGCAGGTTTATCGGTCAGTGCATCCTTAGGAAAATAAGGGGGTGACTCCGGCAACAATTCCGAAATACGTTTCAGTACATATGTTACATTAAATTTTCTCAAGGCTGAAATCGGGATGATTTCAGCTTTGGGTAGCAACTTACTGAGCGATTCAACCTGTGCTTCCAAACGCTCCTGGTCACTCAAGTCTATCTTATTAATAATGACTAGTACTGGAATATCTGTATTTTTAACTTTTTCCAGAAAATTTTCATTTCGATCTATCTTCTCAACTGTATCGGTTACATAAAGCAAAATATCCGCATCGATCAAAGCTGAATTTGAGAAACGCAACATTGACTCTTGAAGCTTATAGTTTGGGATCAACACACCAGGGGTGTCTGAATAGACTATTTGATAGTCTTCACCATTAACGATTCCCATGATACGGTGCCTGGTAGTCTGAGCCTTAGAAGTGATTATTGATATCCGTTCTCCTACCAGGGTATTCATCAAGGTTGATTTTCCCACATTGGGATTTCCCACTATATTTACAAATCCTGCTTTATGCATTTTAATAATTTTCAATTCACACGATTATGACATAACCCCCAGGTCCGTATGTAACCCAGAAATCCGCTCGTTGAAATAAACGAACGGATTAAAAGTCAATTTCGGTTGCAAAGATACGAAATTTCAGGCGATTACTGCTATCAATGCCGCATTTCCTCAATCTCAGGTCACTTCTACCTATTGATGGTTCTTATCTGGGATCATAACCCCATTTCAAACAAATTCCTCCCCAAGAGAAACCGGCTCCAAATGCAGCAAGAATAAGTATATCTCCTTTTTTAAGTTTTTCTTCCCATTCCCAAAGACAAATTGGAATACTAGCAGATGAAGTATTGCCATATTTGGGAATATTGACCATCACTTTCTCAATAGGCACATCCAGATTACGCACGATAGCGTCGATTATTCTCATATTGGCCTGATGTGGCACAACCCAGGCTATTTGATCAGCTGTTAGATTGTTACGTTTCATCATTTCCTGACAAGATTCAACAAGCTTCGTAACAGCAAGCTTGAAAACGAACTGCCCTTCCTGATAAACAAAATGTTCACGACGACTTATAGTATCGTGTGAGGATGGATTGACTGAACCTCCTGCTTTCAATTGTAAATGTGAAAAACCGGACGCATCCGAATGCATAGTAAAATCCATTATACCTACATCCTCTGTGCTCGGCTCCAACAAAACAGCAGCAGCACCATCTCCAAATAATGGACAGGTTGATCTATCTTCGTAATTTGTGATTATAGTCATTTTTTCAGTTGCTACGACAAGCACCTTTTTGTATCGACCAGATTCAATAAGCCCCACCCCATTGACCAATGCAAAAATAAATCCGCTGCATGCAGCCGATAAATCATAACCAAAAGCATTGGTGATACCGCATTTTTCAGCAATGAGCACTGCTGTTGCCGGGAAAATATAATCAGGTGTCGATGTACAACATATGACAGCATCAATTTCTTCAGGGTTAGCTCCTGTTTTTTGCAACAGATCCATCACGGCTTTAACGCCCATAACAGATGCTCCTGTGTGTTTGCCTTCAAGCCTCCTACGTTCTTTGATACCGGTACGTGTTGTGATCCACTCATCTGTGGTCTCCACCATCTTGCATATTTCTTCGTTAGTCACAATCTTTTCAGGGACATAGCCTCCTACTCCAGTGATAACTGCGTTAAAATTTCTCATTTATATAATTTTTGTGCAAAAATAAACAAAATAAGTACACTTAAACCAATTGTACTACAAAATAACATAAAAAAACCCTGGAAGTATTATTCCAGGGCCTAAATTATTCTGTACAAGGAAGTTTACTCGTATTTTATACTGCAGCAGCTACTTCGATTGCGATTTTTCCTCTATAGTAGCCACATTCACCACATACAGTGTGATAGATATGATGAGCGCCGCAATTAGGACATATTGCCAATGTAGGGGCTTCAGCCTTATAGTGAGTTCTCCTCTTAGCCGTTCTGGTTTTGGAATGTTTGTGTTTAGGATGTGCCATTTTCTTTTACAATTAGTTGTTATCTATAATTTTTTTTAATTCGTCCCATCGCGGGTCAGTTTGTTGCGGATCAGAAGTTTCAAAATCAACAGTTGATTCTGAATCATCAAATTCGACTTCTATCTCATCATCGTCATCATCATCCGGGCCTTTAGCCGTATGCTTTTTAAGCTTGGATGACATGAGTCTGTTACATTTCCCTGGCGCATGTATGTGCTTGATCGGAATACTCAAAGCTATAAATTCATACAAAAACCAAGCAATATTTATTTCACCTTCCACTTCTGGAATAATGATAATATCATCTCCTTCTTCAGCATAAGCATCACCAAATTTTACAATCAAGCGACTTTTATAGGTAATGGGCAAATCCATATCGTCCAGACAACGATCACAAGGCACTTGCACAATACCATCAAGCTGAAATTTCAATTCATAGTTTTCGCCGTCATTTATTACAATAACTTTGGCTACGACTTTTCCTCTCTGGACTTCCTGACTGTCTATTTTTTTGAAATACTCACCATCCAGGTCGAAATCATAGGAATGACTGCCAACGGTCAGCGTTTTTAAAGGAATCTTATAGATATCAAATTTGCCCAAGGTGAATCTTTTTATAAAACCCCGCAAAGGTAAATAATTTAATCTTTTTTACCGCATTTTTCAATTAGAAATTTCGAAAAACCTTGCTATTAATAATCTTGTATTAGAAAGTATTTCAACGTCTTTTCCTTTTTGTATGCTTTTGGAGATCTATTTTGGTTGAAAAAAAATGATAAATCAGACGAAAAACAAGTACTAGAAAGTACAAAAAAAAACTTAATGCAACAACCCACCCCAGTTGTGTGTATAATTCTTTCCATTCAGTATGATACACCAAGATAGAGACTACATTCAATGCAAATGCAATCAGAATACAAATGACAAAAACACTCCATTCAGTCCGTTGTCTTTTAACGCTTAGTTTTATTTCTTTCATAATTACGCATTGTATAAATAGGGAATCTTTAGCTCCTCGGGAAAAGTGATTATGCGCTTTTCATCCATTGCCTGAAGCCCTAAAAGGGATAGAACAGAGGCATAATAGGCTTCTTCAACCAGGTTTGGTACTGCTTTTCCTGTTATAACAGAGTCACAGAATGCACTCACCAAAGCTTTGGAGCCATCATCCGATGTGTCAATATTCTTTCCACCTTTTTCTTCGTGCATCAGGTCAACAATATTTTCGCCTTTGTTTTCAGAGGCGGTTTCAGGCACCCAACTCGGGCCTGCAACAGGGACTACATCAAAAATTTTATGTTCAATCTGATTCACCAGTTGCTGAATACCTGGTGCCGGTTTGATCTCTTCAAAAAACAATTTCCCTTTATCAAGCTCAATGGTACCTTTATCGCCAAGAATTTCTTCACCCATTCCATAGAATTTGTTGGAAATGATGGATTCAAAGGTCAGTTTGACTCCATTGGGATAATGATAGATGACTTGAACATTGTCATAAACCTCTCTGCCATCCTTCCAGTACATGAGATCTCCTGAACCCAGGATGTAATCTGGCAGCGATTTTAAAGCCCATGTTCCCATCTGTATCTGATGAGTGCCCAATTCAGTCATCAGACCACCGGATGAGTCTTTGTATAATCTCCAGTTAATTTTTCGTTCCAAAGAAGGAGAAGGTACTACTCTTCGCCAATCGTTGTTTCTGAACCAAAAATTTCGTAAACCGACAATCTCCCCGATTGCTCCACTGTGGACCATTTCAAGGGCTTTTAGATATTTAGGGTCAAACATTCGTTGGTGTCCTATAAATAGGACTTTACCGGTTTGTTTGTAGGCATCGTACATTTCTTTACATTGCTCCACTGTACGAGCCATTGATTTTTCACAGAATACATGCTTCCCGGCTTTTAATCCGGCTATTGTGATAATCGAATGGACATGCAAGGGGGTGGCAATCAATATGCCCTGAACGTCTTTTGATTGAAGAACATCCCTATAATCGGTGTATTTTTTGGCTTTTGGGCAAAGCGCTGCTGCTAAATCCAGGTTCGGCTGATAATTATCACAAATGGCCACAATTTCTGCATGAACCACATTCAGCAAGTTTTGGATATGAAATTGTCCTCGGGAGCCTGTTCCTATGATAGCAATCCTTGCCTTTTCGCCCTTAATAGCCTCCTGGTTGGAAGAAGCAAAAGACTCAAGCCATGGAAAAGTGGTAAATAAGAGTCCACTCCCACCAACTACACTAATGTTTTTTATAAATTCTCTACGGTTAAGTTCTTTAGATTCCATTTAAATATTAATTATGTCTAACCATGGTTAAAAGGATTTGAAGTATCAAACAACCTGATTATATTTGCCCGCTTTATAAGCGAAAAGGCTCATACCTATAGACAAAGATAGGAATTAGAATAATATTAACAAGAATCCTTTGCATGGATACCTATACAAATTACCACGAATCTTCAAAGCTATTTCAAGGCTCTCTCCTCATAATAATGGGTACCAGATTGGATATACTTCTGTTAGGTCAGGATCAAAGTAAATCGGAACAAGTTTGGAAAGAAATAGAGATAGAAGTCAAAAGGCTGGATAAAATGCTCAATAAATTTGATCCGAAAAGCAACCTGGCGTGTATGAATCGGGATGCTGTTCATGGATATGCCACAATCAATGACGAACTTTGGTCCATTCTGATGGATTGTCTTCGATATCACAAATTGACTCTTGGGTATTTCGACATAAGTTTACAAGACTTTGACAAGGTTACATTTACCGAGGAAAATCAGTCTGTTCGTTTCCTGCAAAAAGATATGGAACTGGATTTGTCTGGTTATGCGAAAGGTTATGCATTGGAAAAAATCCGGGGTATTCTTGTTTCAAATGGTATAACCCAAGCATTTGTAAATCTCGGCAATAGCTCCGTGCTGGCATTGGGCTCTCACCCACATGGAGAAAACTGGTTGATAGGAATAACAGATCCTTTTTCCAATAAAACGGTTGGAACTATGAAACTAAAAGACAGTACCATGTCTACTTCAGGAAATACTCCCAAACATCTGGGGCACATCATAAATCCACATACAGGCATATACTGCAATAACAGAAAAATGGTATCCATAGCAACGCAAAATGCCATAGAAGCAGAAGTCCTTTCTACCGCTTTGATGGCTGCGGACGAAAGGACTTCTAAGGAAATAATAAAAAACTTTAGTGCTGATAATATACTTATTTTCAATATCTAGCTTATTTTATCTCAACAATTTGTTTAGGTGTATTCCAACCTTTAACTTCTATAACCATTTTCCTTTTTCCCTTTTCAGGACGATAGACCAAGGTCGTTTTCAGGGTTTCACCAGGAATGACAGTCAAGTAATTGTCATCAAAAAAGGTTGGCAAAATCCGATCTTTTGTAACAGCATCAATCAATGAAATACGATTGAAAAAAGCCAGCGAATTTCCTATAGGATTGGTTAGAATAACTTCTATTTCCCCTTCGGATATTTTCCTGGCTTCTGCGCGAAGTGTTGCTTGCCCCATTTCCTGCAACCCGGAATAATTGCCGTTGGCATCGGCTAACCAGTAAACATTATCACTGAGTACCTTTTTGTTCGTATCTAAAATCTGAGTACGGACAAAGCCGCCTTTTTCAAGGCATAAGTCCTCTACCCGATTCTTGATGGAACCGTATTTTTTCACTTGTGAAGGTTCGATGTAAAAAAGGCTTTGGTCTATTAAACTTTCTTTGCCCTTCATATCGTACGTTTTGATTACAAGCATCAAGTCGCGTTTTGCTTCAAATCCATTGTTGACCATCATGACCGAACCGTCAACCGGATTATACATGGCATGTAGCATTTCACTTCCTTTTCGCAATCCGTACAGGCAGGCATTGGGGTCCAGATAACAATCATACATTTGACCACGCATGGAAGTCCAGGGGTTTTGAGTTTTCCAAATAATTGTTCCGGTATACCATTCCCACATATGAGATGAATAGCCTTCCATCAGTGCACGATACTGATCGTAATTGACCAATTGCGCCTTCATGGTAAAATCCCTAACATCTTTGGGTTCACCGTAGGGCTTGATAGAGCCTTTATAACCCACATCACCATAGGTGTGGTATTCCCAGACAGAGTCGGCTATTTCACTTGGCTTCTCTCCAGGATGTAACACTGGGAGCACCATGTTTTTTTCAGGAATAAAACGTTGGAGTGATTCATAATCTCCTACTCCAATAGACCCCACCTCAGAATTAAATGGAAATGTTCTTTTTTCCCAGAAAAATGAAACGGGTTGTATGGTGTAAGGCCCGTCTCCATTACCACCTATTGTATTTTTGGACATTTGGTCAGAGTTGGAATAGTCAATAAACCATCGAGTCCCGTCCAATTTAGGAAGTATCGAGTCTCTCAAAGGAATGAGTATATCTTCGGGAGGCATGATTTCATTACCTCCGCACCAAATAGCCAAAGAGGGATGGTTGCGCACCATCTTAATCATATCTTCAGCGGACTCCAGAAACAAGGCATGATTATCGGGATATTTTCTGCGAGCCCATTGGTCTTCCAGTTTCATTGGATCTACCCAACGTCCATTGCAATCACCTGACATCCAGAAATCCTGCATGACTAGTAAACCATAACGGTCACAGGCTTCAAAAAATTCTGGTCGCTCTGGCAAAGCCCCTCCCCAAATGCGCAGTAAATTCAGATTCATATCTCTATGATAACGAATTTCGGCATCGTACCGTTCCTTAGTGAAGCGCAGCATGGCATCTGAAATAATCCAGTTTCCACCTTTAATGAAAAGGCGTTGACCATTAATCACTATTTCTTTACTGAGTGTGGTATTGTTCCATTGCGTTTGAATTTCACGAACACCGAAAGTCAAATCTTCTGTGTCAGAAACTTTCTGACCATCGGGGATAAAGCTCAATTTGATTTGATAGAGATTTTGAGGACCATAGCCAGCTGGCCACCAAAGTTTTGGATTTTCCAAAGTTAGGACTGGCAAGTCCACTTCAGTGAGACTTCGAGGTTTCAAACGAACATCACGGGCTATTTTTTTTCCTCCAAGTTCATAGCTTAATTCACCTGTGACAATCTGTTCACTGGTATTGTCCAATTCCGCAGAAACTTGAATCAGAGCGTCTGCCTGCGTAGCATTTGGCATTCTTTTTCCGGGAACTAATGTGACTATGTGTGGATTTTTCAGATTGATTTCTCCGGTTTTTTCAATGTAAACCTTATCCCAGATGCCGGTATTACGGTCACGTATTGGTCTGATCCAATCCCAGCCCGCTACATATTGATGACCAACACCTTTTGCTATGGTACCGTCACCTCCCTGACCACCATTTGGATTACCCACCGTATTGGGAGGATAGACTATCACAGCCAGTCGGTTGTTACCATCTTTTGATATCAGTTTTGTGATATTGAAGCTCTTTCTGAGAAACATTCCTTCGTAAAGAGTTTGATTGACTTTTGTTCCGTTAAGAAAAAGATCACAACTGTAATTAATCCCCCTGAATGAAAGCCAGACCTGCTCACCGTTATTTGTAGGTTTCTCTACAAAATCGGTAGAAAACCAATAGGTATAATAGTCCCTGCCTGTACGATAGATATCGGGAATCCGTTCATTATTCATGCCATAGAATGGATCGGGGATCATCTTATTTTCAAGCATCGTTGTCAATACTGTTCCAGGCACTACAGCTGGAATCCAATTGGTCAATTTATACGTTGTCTGTGAAATACGTGTTCCCTGCTCGGGTACTTTAGAAATGTTCATGCATTTCCAGCCGGAATTGAGTTCATAACGGTTCTGTGCAAAGGGGGCTTGAATTGTTACAAACAAAAACGTCAGTAAGTATAGAAATAGTCTATTCATAGTATCTGATTTATCAGTCGTTAAAAGTACAACTTTCCCCGAATGGTTTCCTTATATGGAATTAAAATGTTTGTGAGGAAGAATAAAAAAGGAAGGCGCCACAAAATTTTACTTTTGCAACGCCTTCCGAGAAATAGAAACACCTTTATTTAACTAAAAACTTAAGAGTCAGGGTTGTGTGATCGGGTTTCTCAATTAAGATCAAATACATACCCGATTTAAGACCTTGGGTAGGGATATTTGTCAAACCTTCTTTGATTTGATGGATTTTTTGAGTTACACCACTTAGGGACATAATCTTCAATGTTGAAAGCGTATTGGTTTTCACGGAGAAATAGTCGCCTGATTTTACTATAGTTGGATACAGTTGAAATGATTCATCATCAGATGTATTCGGACGAATTCCAGATGGAACACTTTCCAATCCATATCCTTCTATTTCATTGATTCTATAATTGGTACCGCCACCAAACAAATCCATACGTAAGAACCTTCCGGATTTTAAACTATTTTCATAGATAAATTCCTGAGATGCTGCACTTACTGAAGGGGTGATATCAGCTAAACGAGTCCAGGTATAGGCATTTAATTTTTCAGTTGTCAAATCTGCGATATTAATGGCTTCGTCTGTGGTATATAAACCAATCTTTTTTGGAATATAAGTAGCCGAAGCAGAGTAATATTTGGTCGTAAATCTGTAGAAATCTTGAGGTTTAGACAAATCAAAAAGCAGAATGTGAACATCGGAAGTACCGTCAATACTCTTAACCAATGTTGTACCACTTCTCCAAAAATTGGTCGCTGTTAGAATACCATCAGTCAATTTATCAAAACTATACGTTTCGGAATAATTGGATGAAGCCCATACTGAATGTTTTAACAAAACATTGCTCACATTAGGCAATACTTTGACTTTCGTTGTTTTTGAAACAAACCAATCACCATTGGTCAGTTTCACTTCAATGTCTGAACCTACATTATCATAACCGTCAACAGAAGAAGTCAGATCAAAATCGATGGTCGCATTTTCTTTTGAAACAACAACATTTGAAATCTGAAGTAGATTTTTTGCCGTTTTATCAGTTACTGTCACTGCAAAATTAGATTCCACAGCAGCTCCACCAAGGTTGAATGTCGTCTGGAAATGTTTAGTTTCAGATCTTCCTAAAGTAGCATTTGCTAATGATCCCATCGTTAAAGTTCCTTCAAGTCCCCAAATTTCAAATTCATAGAGGCGAATGGTTATCTTTTCTTCTTCACTGTAAGGACATAATTTTACATAACGTGCAATGGTAGGTTGACACCAGTCTTCTTTAACGTTTTCAGGACGACCTTTTTGATCAACAACCAGCGTCCAGTTGGTGAGGTCATTACTGGTGTAAATGCGATAAGCCTTGTGATTCCATGCAGCATCTTCTCGTACACCAGAATCATATTGAACAAATTTACAGACCTTAAAGGCCGATTTTAAATCAATGATGACCCAATGTTCGTACAATCCACCGTTGCACCATTTGCCACTTGTACTTGCACCATCTGTATCACAATCTATTATATTTGCTTCAACTTCTGTCGTGTTGATTGCACCACTGGAAGAATGTATAACAGCATTGGGGGCACAGCTCAATTTCTCTACTGTTACAGTACTGGATACAAGAACCAAATCATCTATTGTTTTGGTTGTTGTTCCATTGCCATTGCCCACATTGCAAGTAACGCTCACTTTACCATCGTTGGCAAATTTATAGGTCACTACATTTTTACTGGCATTTTCACTGACCATAACAGCACCAGAACTAGCAGGGAAGGACCAGCTATAGGTTTCCGGGAAGCTCGTGGCAGTTGCAGTAAAGGTTACATTAACATTTTTTCCTACAATGGTTTTATTGGCACTGATAGAAACAACAGGTAGACCTAATTCCGGGAAATTCTTTGTAATAGATGCACCTGCTCCGTTTTCTGTCATGTCCGATTTAACGGGAACAACAGTTATAGTAACTGATTTCTCAGATACGTTGCTTCTTTCAAATTTAGGATAATAGAAGCCTTCGTTACGGGTTTGACCTACGAGTGAGTTCGTTCCCAAACGGTTCATATACACATTGTAGTGATGAACGTCGCCTGTTGCCTTGTTCCAGGTGATTCTCAAATCACCACTGGTTTCTTTTAATTCATTTTCAATGGCTAAATTGGTGACATTGCTGCAAGTTGGTGCAAAAGATGCCGGAGTGATAGACATCTGGCCAAAGGTTGCAGAATAATTGGTGATAGCAGTTGCTGATTTGAAATTAAACCCTATAATTGATAAGGTTTTGCCTGCATAAGGAGTCAAGTCCAGATTATACGTTGTCCAATCATTGGTTGTAGCAGCTGGTATCGTTACTGTTGTAAATGAAGTATTATTATCAGAGAATGCCAGTTTTGCTTCAATGCAACTAGTTCCTGTTACGGATGTTTTGTAAATAAGCTGAAACTTATCTCCACTTTCAATAGCCAACTGAGTTTTATAAAGGCGAACTAAGTTGTCTGACCCAGCAGTTAGAATACCTTTGAATTGTAAGGCACTACCACCGTTATAAACATCATCATAGGTGAAATCAGGTTTCAAATTATAAACAATACGTGTATTTGTGCCTGTACCAGTTGTTGTTTTAGGACCGGCAATCCACCAGCGCCAGGTAGGCAGCACTTCTTGCATACCACGGTGATACCAGTCATGAACACCTTTTACAACGCCATTTACCACTCTTTTTTTACCATTACCTACACCAAAAGTTGTTACAAATGGTTTTGTCATGATGTTAGTACGTTCAGCAACACCATTAGCCATTCCCGGCCAAGAGTTACCAGAATATTGGGAAAGGTCAGTAACATCGTCATTGATGTTTACGTAAAAACGACTTTCGTTTTTCTTGACTTCATCCCATGCTGTATAGGCAGCCTGACCTGTTCCTGCTTCGGAATCCCGGATGCCATCGACAACGGATTGCCACGTCTGCCTTTCTGGACAAAATAAATCAAATGATCCAATATTTCTGGTTGTACCGCATAGATTTCTGAAGTTTCCACCTTGCGCCAAACCTCCGCCGCCAATTTCAATACCATAATGAAATTTATCGAAATGATTCACCCCATTGGGTATGGCATAAGTGGTATTATTTGCATCTGCGGAACCGGTAGCATAGTAATTTACAAAGAATGAAACATCTGCTTGTTTCCATATATTCGTTATGGGACTGACAGCAGTACCCATGGTGTAAACCTGAATAGCCATGTTTGGATCCTTATACTTATTAAAAGTTTTTACCCAACCTTCCCATTTGGCATTGTCGCTGCCACCCATGGCCACTTTGGTTTCTTCGTTGATAAACCAACCGTCAAAACCGTAAAAACGAGCAATGTCCACCAATTTTTTAGCCATGACATATTCGCCCAGTGCGTCTTTTTCTAAAATCTGATCGGTCCAATCCGGATTGCCGCCAAAAGCGGTTGGTGGAAAAAATACTTGTCCGAGAACTTTAACGCCATTCAAGTGTGAAGCATCAATAACAGGGGCAGAAGGAGGAAGGATGATGCCTTCTCCGGCTGAACCACCCCACCATATATTAATGTCCAGATATTGCCAATAATTGTAGTTGTAACCTACAAAATTTAAGGCATCCTGCGATGGTACAGACCCACAGCTCATATGCCATGTCAGACAGTTTGAAACTTGACTGTCCCAGAATTGCTGAACATTCGCCTTGACAGTCTTATCGACGAAGCGTGCATGTAAGGGTACGGACGATTTATTGAATTTAAAATCCGGATCGGTCAAACCCGGATTTAGTGGATCAAATGATTTTGCCTTAGCTGGATGCCACGCCGGCGCAAATGGTTGCTGGGCAATAGCCAGAATGCTAAAGCATAAAATAAAACTTAAAATAAGCAGATACTTCGTTTTCTTCATAGTTATCTCTAGATTTATGATATTTGATTATTATCTGAAATTATTTGGTTGAGCCCTGGTAAAAGGTGATGCATTGGTGTTGGCCACATCCCACCATAGTTTTTTGTCCTGTCTGTCATTTTCAGGAATATTGTTGAAATTTTTATCATGCTCAGAAATCGGGTATTGAATTCTTTTGATGAAATAGCCATTCTCAACATCGGATGAAACATTTTTTGCAACATTGTGCAATCTGGGGTAATCTGTTCTTCTAAATTCAGCCCAACCTTCAGCGCCATTGGGAAATACGGCCAACCATTTCTGGGTGATAATCTGTTCAAGCTGTTCTTCTCTGGTTCCGGTGGCAAATGGATCTCCTCCATTTTCGTATATTTTCAGCTTGTTGATGTAAGTTGAAATCGTTTCTGGATTTATTAAAAAATAAGACATGCTTTGAGTAATACCTTCTTCAAAATATTCTTTAACTGTCTTAGTCGTTCCAGACCATCCTCTCAGAGTTGCTTCAGCTAAAAGAAAGTTACATTCAGCATAACCCAACCAAACACTTTCCTGTTTGTAAGACCACCAATAGTCAGGATCCATAACACTTCCTTTTGATTTCAGGATAGACACCGATTCAGATGCATGTTGTTGTGAATCTTCACCGCTTGACCGACCTGTATACATTAGTTGAGGGTCTTCATCTTCAATTCCTTCTTTAAGGAGGTCATAGGGTGTAGGTTTAAACCAAAGTTTTGAGCAACGTGGATCAAGTGAATTATCCTTGGTCATACCGTAGTAATGCTCTTCCAGATCTTTACACATGCAAACATCGTACCACATGAAACCAACCAATGCAAGTACATTTTCATTCCCTCCATTTCCAAAGAAATTCAAGGGTACAGTCTTCATATTATCGGCATTGGAAGTCATCACTCCATCAGCAATAGCAGCTTCGCCCTCCAACTTCGCTCTTGCAGGATCCACATTGGAAATTCTCAAAGCCAGTCTCAGACGCAGGGTGTTGGCAAATTTCCTCCATTTATCCTCGTCTCCATTGTAACAGTTGTCAGCGTTGTCAGTAAAAAGGAAGCTGGAAGTTCCGGGTTCAATACTGCGTGAAGCTGTTGTCAACCTTTTAAACAACAAATCATAGATTTTTTCCTGACTATCATACACCATTTCTGTGGGATCTTCCTTATCCAGGAAAATGGAAAAGGGCATATCGCCATAAGTGTCAGTCATTAGACTGGCAAGAAAACACATGTTAATCTGGGTCATGTAATAGGCATTCTTGTATTTACCGGATGCATGGTCCACATTTTTCAATTTTTTGGACAATAAACGGTATTCTTTCATTCTGTCCTGATAAAAATGGTTCCAGCGATTTTTCATCCAACCGTCGTTGTAAGCGTAATTTGGAGTCGAATTGTTGAAAGAGGGTTTATTGTTTGAAAAATACCCGGCATACAAATCGTGAAACAAATTTGTTGTCCTTTGGTAATCGTTGTAAATGCCTTCATAGCTGAAATTCCGGAAGTTCGCTTGTTCATCTATCAATGCCATTTTAGCTAATTCTTCAGCAGAATATTCATTCAGATTATCCCATGCGTCAGCATCGTCGGAATTTCCTCCGGTTGTATCACCGGAAATCAGGGAGTAAGGATCCAACTCTCTTCTCGTTTTGCTTTTATTTATCTCGTCAAAGTCGGAACAGGATGTATAGACCAGTGACAGGGATATACAAACAGCCCAAAGACGTATAGTGTGTTTGATTTTCATAACTTTAGGTTTCATTTAAGATTATAGACTAATATTCAGGGAAAAGCCAATTGTTCTGGAATAAGGTACTGAACAATAGTCAATGGCTTGTGAGAAAACACTTCTATCAAAGGACGCTTCGGGATTTGAACCTGGAGTATGTTTAATCAGGTAGGCCAGATTGCGACCAACCAAAGAAAGCCGCATTGCTGAAATTGGAGTCTTTTTAAGTAGATTTTTACCGAAAGTGTAACTTAAAGCCAGTTCTTTCAATCGAAGGAAAGAGGCATCATAAAGGAATTCTTCAGCAATACCTTTTTCACCACCTATCAGTTTGTAATAATTTTCAGCAGTATAGGTAAAAGTCGCAGGTTGTCCCAGTTCATCAACGCCGTTTATAACTACGGGTGCTGTCCTGTTTGCTGTCCTTTGAGCTGTTCCATATTGAGTGGCAATTGCTTCCGTTACAGAAACGATATCCCCTCCTACCTTATAATCAAACAATCCTGTTATTGACAAATTCTTAAAAGTTAAAGTAGGTCGAATAGAACCGGTAAAATTGGGCGCTATGTTTCCGATAATTTTCTCCTTAGTACTTGTGATCAATCCTACTCCATCACGGATAACCAGATTACCGGTTGAGTCACGTACAAAAGATCTTTTTGCCACGATGTCACCCAGATTTCTGCCTTCAAATGCTTTTACATTCACCATAAAATCTTCACCACTGTAGTTGAGGAATTGAGTATTTTTATTTAATTTTTTGACGTAGTTTCTGTTCATTGCCCAATTCAAATCCAGGTCAAATCTGAAATTTTTCGTTTTTACCGGGGTTGAATTGATCATCAATTCCAGACCTTTGTTTATCACTTCACCGCTATTGACCGTAATATAGGGAAACAATTGCTGAAGTTGCGGGTTTTCTGGATTGATGTGCGGAATGGTCATTATTTGATTTTTAACCGGAGTGTAATAGGCTGTAAAATCAAAGCCCAGACGATCATTCAGAAATTTCATTTCCAGACCGGTTTCGTAAGAGGTGGAAATTTCCGGCATCAATTGGTCACCCAAAGGCAAGATGTTGTCATAACTCATCACTACCTGACCATTCTTAATGGTGCGGCTCTGGTATGGATACAGGGATTGTGCATCAATATCGTTTCCTACCTGAGCAACAGATGCTCTCCACTTGGCAAAGCTCAACCATTCAGGAACAGTCGCATCCATAGAATGCATAAAATCAGTTGCAACAAAACTTAAATTGGCTGAGGGGTAAAAATAGGACCTATTAGCCTTTGGTAAAGCAGAAGACCAATCATTTCTGGCTGTCAAGTCCAGATTTAAATAGCTTTTGTACGAAAATTGCACACTTCCAAAAACAGAATTAACTTTCTTTTCCCTGTCACCCTGACTTGAACTTGGTAAGGATTGAGAATTACTAACGTTGCCCAAAGACCAGAAACCTTTCTCATACAAATTACCGATGCTTCCGGATAAGGACTCCCAATTTGAATGCATTAAATTTGCTCCTGCTGTAAAACCCAAACGGAGGTCTTCTGACATTTGTCGGTCGCCTATAAAAAGGAATTCAGAATTCGTCTCGTAAAAATTTATTTCACTGAGACTATAGCTGTCGCCTGTTTCCGGATTATTTTCATTTATACCGATACCTGAACCTCTGTCCATATTTTCTATTTTCGTACGGCTATAATCCATGGCTTGTTTAAAACTAAATTTAAGCCAATCTGCCAGATTCAGTTTCAGATTGAAATAGCCAAAAGCTCTGCTTCGTTGATCTTCATTGGGATATTGCGCACGAATGTAATAAGGATTCTTGATTTCAGGAGTAGGTCCGTGCCAGTTGATGTGCTGTTTGTCTGCGGAGGTATAGTTTTGGATATCCTGTAGACGTATATTATTGGGTAAATAATACAGTTGATACAATTCACCTGCTTTACCCATTTGAGGTCTGTTTGTAGCATCCGTATGTGACAAAGCAATTTTGGTATCCAGACTCAGGATCTTATTGACCTCCGTTCCAGCCTTAATATCGAAATCCAGTTTTTTTAAACCTTCGTTTTCGAAAATGCCTTTATTGTCCTGATAACCAAATCCAACACGGTAATTGGACTTTTCGGTAGCAGTTCCAATGGAAACATTATGGTTCTGAGAAATACCTGTCTGAAAATAATCCTTCAGTTTATTCCCTTGATACGAATATGGATAGGTTACTCCATTCCACGCTACTTTATCTGAGCCATCCAAGGCACTGCCCCAGCTGAACTCGGAATTCGCATCGTAAATGCCATTATTACCCTGCCCGTAAACTTTCTGCATATTCAGGGTTTCCGCTACATCCGTTGTTGTATAGCTACCACTGTATGTGATACCCAACCCTTCATTTTTAGTTCCTCTTTTAGTTGTTACCAAAATTACACCGTTGCTGGCTCTCGAACCATACAGGGCTGCCGCATTCGGACCTTTCAATACGGAGATAGATTGTACATCTTCCGGATTCAGGTCAATAGCTGCTCCACCTCTATCGTAACCACTCCAAAGGGATGCATTCGCACCTTCCTGATTGTCACTAAAAGGAATTCCATCGATGATCCATAAAGGTTCGTTGTTACCTGTTAATGAACTGTTACCACGAATGGATATTTTGGTGGATCCGGCCATACCTGTAGCAGCTTGTGTAATGTTTACACCGGCCACTTTGCCCTGCAATGTACTGGCAATAGAAGGATCTGCTGCCTGTGTCAACTCAGAACCATCCAATTCCTGGATAGCATAACCAAGAGCTTTCTTTTCACGCTTGATGCCCAAAGCTGTAACGACTACTTCACCAATTTCGCGGATATTTTCAGACATCTTAACGGTCAAAAAAGTCTGTTCGTCAATTTGGATGTTTTCTTTAATGTAGCCCAGATAGGAAAAACGAATGGTTTGACCTTCTTTTACATCAATAGAAAATCCACCATTCTCATTGGTGGTAGTTCCTTTGCCACCACCTTCTACCTGAACAGTAACACCCATTAAAGGTTCGTCCTTGCTACCCACCACTTTTCCTTGCATCTTTTTTGAATTCGAGGATTTTTCCGGTGTAGCTCCTTCTTTTTTGGTCAAATAAATAACCTTTTCTTTAATCTTGTAAGTAATGCCAGTGTTTTGGAGAATCTTGTCCAGAACCACTTTAATGGAAGCGTCTTTAACGGATACTGACGGAATAGAAATTTTCGCGAAGCTGTCCTCGTAGAAAAATTGATAACCCGTTTGTTTCTTTACTTCGTTGATCGCATTTCCCAGCGTCGTTTTAGCTAAATTTAAATTGATGACTGATTCTTGGGCAAAAACCGTTTTTGTGCTCAAGCCCATCACCAATAATAGGGACAAGATGTTAATCTGGTGCCTAAAAAACCATGTTGTTTTGTGTTTTTCCATGAATTTTGATGTGTTTTTCTATTTGTGTTTTAAAACCATGATTGTTTTACCATCGTACTTATAATCTATGGGGATTGTGTTTTGCAAACTTTTCAGTACCTGCTCCACCTTCTTTTCTTTTAGAACAGATCCTGTATATGTTCTTTCAATATTTGTGGATGGCAGAATTTCAATTTTTTGAGAATACAAATCCTCCAATTTTTGAATAATCTCAGTTATTGTCGCATTTTCAAAGGCTATATAACCGTGTCTCCATGCTGTATTCAGGTCTGTATTAACATTCATTACCTGAAGTCGACCGGATGCCATTGTTGATTCAACTTTTTGTCCGGGTGACAATACTAATATTTCTCTTTCTCTTTCATCTTCAATGACTACTTTACCCTCGACTAAAGTCGCATCGGTCATTTTGGTATCGGTATGTACATTGAACGATGTTCCTAGAACTTTTACAGTAAACAAGCCTGTTTGAACCCGAAATGGCTTTGTAGAATCGTGTGCTACCTGAAAAAAAGCTTCACCGGTGAGTTTAACACGACGTTCTGATTTATTGAAATTTTCACTGTAAGTCAAAGTGGAACCACTGTTCAACCATACTTTTGATTTATCCGGCAGGATAATTTCTTTAACATCCCCTTTGCTGGAGACAGTCTCCGTAAAAAAAGCAATGTTTTTTGACGACTTTGTTAAAATACTTTCATTCATCAAAAAAATCGATGTTCCAACAAGTAGACAAAGGGCTAAAACAGCTGCATATTTTTGAAAAGTACTAAACAATGGACGCTTATGTTTAGTTCTTGATGGTTGATTTATCTTATGGAGTGTTTTTTCAAATTGAGACTGAATATATTCTGGTTCAGAATAATCTGAAAATCTGGTATCACTCCACAAGTTTTCCAATTCAAACAGCCATTTTTGATTTTTAGAATCCTTATTCAGCCATTCATTAATGATTGTATATTCTTCATTAGAACAATCTTTCATTAAATACTTAAAAACAATCTTTGAGTCTAATTCCATCTTATAAGGTGTTATAAAATATAGAACACTTCAGGATTAAAAACTACTTAGTGATTTTTCAATTTTAGGCTATTTTTGATGAAAAAAAAATTTAGCTTTGCATATATCCTTCATGACGGATTTCCACAATGGATAATGATAAGATAGAAACCTTATTTTCTGGTATTAAGAATGGCAATCTGGAAGATTTTGAAAAGATTTTCAAGATTTATTTTCCTAAACTGATGTGCTATGCGACTCAGTTCTTGAATAGGGATGAAGCAGAAGATATTGTCCAGGATGTTTTTGTCGAATTATGGACAAAAAAAGATCAATTGCAATTTGGGAATGAAATTGTTTCATTTATGTATCTTCTGGTACATAATAAATCCCTGAACAGAATCAAACACCAGCAAATCATTGATGGTTACTTTGCTTTATCAGAAATAGAAATTAAGAAACTGGATTACTACTCTCCGGATGATAATGAAACCTTTCAAAATCTGATCAAAAAAGAACGGACTTCTGCTTTGGAAATGGCTATCAACGAACTCCCTGAAAAAGGTCGTAAATGCTTTGAACTAAGCTATATATACGGCATAAAATCCAAAGATATTGCCAAGAAGATGGATATTTCTGTCCGCACTGTCGAAGCTCACATCTACAAATCACTTCAAATTCTTAGGAAAAAGTTCAGGAATATCGACCTATTGCTCCTTTGATCCCAATTTATATCAAAAAAGCCCTCACCAGATTACTCTGATGAGGGCTTTGAAAACGGCGACTACCTACTCTCCCACTTTCGCAGTACCATCGGCGTGGTTGGGCTTAACTTCTCTGTTCGGAATGGGAAGAGGTGGGACCCCAACGCTATAGTCACCTAAATAAGGTTGACATATTG
>Ga0209511_1000425_pt1 | contig 43719 bp, 45 predicted proteins | sample SSSSmetaG_FD_184141 | JGI IMG/M metagenome (GOLD analysis project Ga0209511, IMG submission 184141) | Glacier valley bacterial and archeal communities from Borup Fiord, Nunavut, Canada, to study Microbial Dark Matter (Phase II) - ​SSSS... | ecosystem: Environmental > Aquatic > Freshwater > Ice >... | reverse complement strand
GACTGGGACAGTACGACGTCATGGTCAACGAGTGCAATAGATTCCTATTCGTATGACGCAACCTATCAACCCGTTCCTGCGGTCCAATCAACGGTCAATACTAAGGTACTTGTTGTTGGTGGCGGCGGCGGCGGTGGCAGCGCAATGGGCGGCGGTGGCGGTGGTGGTGGCGTTGTGTATGATGCAGCTCACCCACTGTCGACGGGTACGTATCGGGTGACGGTTGGCGGCGGCGGTAGCGGAGCTCCTGCTGGGCTTGATCAAGTTGCTGGTTCGAACGGATCATCCTCACGCTTTGATACACTGCGCGCCTACGGTGGTGGCGGTGGCGGCTCGTACTATAATACGAATGCCTCACCTCCTGGTGCGGGTGCATCTGCCGGCGGAAGTGCCGGTGCAGTCCAGACGCTCCGGGCAGCTGGCGTTATTGGTCAGGGCTATGATAGTGTCGCGACGCTCGGAAGCTACTACCCTACTGGCGGTGGTGGTGCCGGCGGACCAGGCGCAACCGGACCCGCTACCGGTGGTGTTGGTGTCTCTAATTCAATTCTTGGAAGTTCTTATTTCTTCGGTGGCGGTGGTGGTGGTTCTGGTTATACAGGCATCGGCGGTAACGGTGGTAACGGTGGCGGCGGTGGTGGTGCGATCGGGTCTACAACTGGTGGTTCGGGCCTAAATAATGGTTCTAATGGCCCCGGCGGAGCGACCGTCGCACAAGCAAACGTCCCGGGTGGAAATGCTGGCGCGAATACTGGTGGTGGCGGTGGTGGTGGAAGCCACTATAATGCGAATAACTACGGTGGTAACGGCGGTTCCGGTATTGTGGTGATCTCGGTTCCTTCGGCCTCGATGACGGTTTCCGCGCAAGGCGCTACTATTACCTCTTCGGGCGGCTACACAATCTACAGGTTTAATAGTAGTGGGACATTCACTGTTGTCTCTACAGATCCTGTCGCCCGTAATGTTAATATCGTTGCTGATTACAGTCAGTGGACATTGAGTGGCGGTGCTTCATACAGCGCTGGATCAGGGCAATTGACTATGCCCGCCGCCGGGACGGCGACCTCGCCGCTCATTAAGGTTGATAGTCCGACGAGTATATCTATCGGAGGAAATCTCTTTGCATCAACCCAGTCACCGTACGTACCATTTAATCCAGACGGTGGGTATCATGTTGGTATTCAATACTACGGTGCTGATGGCGTGACGCTAGCTCAAAACTCAGGCGGATTTACGGGCAACGGTTGTGCGAAACAATATCCCTTGAACGCGTGGATAGCCGCCCCTACGTGTGCGTTTAGCGGTGGTCCGAACGTTATCTATATTCGGTACAGTCTCTATGGATCAAATAGCGGGTACGCTAGTCCTGGGTACCTCTCCAAAAGCCCTCAGGCTATTCTCCAGTAGTTGAATCCCACCCTTGGTTACGACGCCTGCTATACAAATCCTTTCATCCCTGTTAATATGGAAGATGTAATGTCTCAGCCGCCTCGACTTTCTAAAAAACCTAGCCAGTCGCGGCAGCCTCTTTCTGCGCCGATGTTATTGTTTGTGACAGCACTCGATACAACATGGAGGGTCTTTGCGCCAACGCTTGGAGGAGTGTTTATCGGGATTGGGCTTGATGCATGGTTGCACATCGCGCCAATTGCTACCTTCGCCTGTTTAATCTTGGGCACGACGCTGAGTGTCGTTCTGATCGCCCGCCAATTAATTAACATAAGGAACCCGCGTCCATGAATTTTGCTGCGCTCGACTTCCACATTTCGATCTCGTCACAAACACTCTTTACGGTGTTTGGTATTCCTGTTACCAACGCGATGGTGACCGGCATCCTTGGGCTTGTAATCACATTAGCTATATTATTTTATGTTTCTGGTCGAGTAAAACACGGTACATACAACCGCTTCGTTGGACTTGTGCAGTGGGTTTTCGAAGGCCTACTGAGTTCAATTGATAGCATTATTCCCGACAAGAAGTTGGGCCGCAAAGTCGCGCCACTCGCGATCACGATCTTCTTTTTTGTCCTTATCAACTACTGGCTCAGCGTTATTCCAGGACTTGAATCGATTACATATAACGGCATCCCTGTCGTGCGAAGCCTGGCGGCTGACCTTAACTTCACACTGGCTATCGCGTTGATTACAGTGGTGACTGTCCAGATCTACGCCATTCGACACCTCGGCGTATTCGGTAACGGTGGACGTTACTTCCGCAACCCAATCAAAGATCCGATCGGATCATTTGAAGGTATTTTGGATCTCGTCGGTGAAGTCTCTCGCGGAGCTGCCCTGGCGCTTCGTTTATTCGGTAACGCCTTTGCAGGTGAAGTGCTGTTGATTGTGATTGCAGTCCTGACAAGCTACTTTGCAACTGTTACTCTCCCCTTCTTTATGGGATTCGAGCTCTTTATCGGCTTTATTCAAGCCTACGTCTTCTTTGTCCTGACACTCATCTTCACGTCACTCGTCCTCGTGAGTCACGGCCCTTCATCTGATCATCCTCCCGTCCGTAAGCCTGAAAAGGCCGTCAGGCAGGGATAGTAAGAGATGAATGATATAATCAAACAAGAAATAAAGGAGAAATAATGGACTCATTAGCATTTGGACTAACATACGGACTACCAGCAATTGGCGCTGCCCTCGGAATCGGATTTATCGGTGCAGGAGCGTTAAACGCTTTTGGACGTAACCCAGAAAAACTAAGCGACATCCGAACATTGATGATTACCGCGATTGTCTTCGCCGACTCACTCGCGATCATCGGTATCATCGTCGCGATTATTGCGAAATTCATTTAGGACTATAGGAAATAGTGATGACTTTTTTGAGCCAATTCGCCACAGAAACAACGACTGCTAACCAGAGCCTCTTTTCGGCGCTTGGGATTGACTGGCGTTTACTGATTTTGCAGATTATTGCCTTTTTGCTGTTGGTACTGTTGCTGGGTAAATTCGTCTACCCATGGCTCATGAAGTCAGTTGATGAACGTCAAGCAGGCATCGAAGCTGCCACAAAAGCAGCCGCCGCAGCTCAAAAAGCAGCCGAAGAAAACAAGAAGGTTGTCGCCGAGCTCTTGGCTCAGGCACGAGTAGAAGCCAACGAGATCATCAGTACGGCCAAGCTTGCATCAGCCGAAACGCTGACCGCAAGCGAGAAAAAAGCCGTTAAAGTTGCTGAACGAATCGTTGCTGATGCTCACAACCAACTCGACAAAGATGTCGCAAATGCCCGCAAGCTCCTCTACAACGACACGCTTGAATTAGTTGGTCTTGCGACCGAAAAAGTGATCGCCAAAAAGCTTGATAGCAAAGCTGATAGCGAATTAATCGCCGACGCAATGAAGGCGAGCAAGTAATGACCGCCCGTCTCTCACGTCGCAGTATCACCGAGTATATCGCCAATGGGTTGATCGCAGGGACCTCGAAAGATGTTTTGTTCGCGCAGCTTGCTGGCTTTCTCGTTGAGACAAAGCGAACCAAAGAAATTGATCTTGTTGTAAGGGACATTGAGTACAACCTTTCTCAAAAGGGGTTTGTCCGAACCACCGTCCTTTCCGCTCACGAGTTAACGGCTGAAACAAAGAAAGCCCTCGAAGCATTTGTCAAAAGAGAAACGAATGCGACCCAAGTATCACTCTCGAGCATGGTTGAACCGGCCGTGCTTGGCGGCGTCAAGATTAGCATTCCAGGCCGAGAAGTCGACCGAACAATTGCCCGCCAACTGACCGTATTAAAGACCAGATTCAAGAAAGTTTAGAAGGAATATATTTATGAGTGAACTATCGATTACCGACCTATCAAAAGATCTGCGCAATGCGATCGAGAACCTAGACACGAGAGAACAGCTTGATGAAGTTGGTATTATTACTCGTATTGGTGATGGTGTTGCTTGGATTCATGGCCTTCGAAACGCTGGTTACAGTGAAGTCCTGAACATTGAAACACCTGACGGTATTATTGAAGCGTTCGCCTTGAACCTTCTTGAAGATGAAATTGGTGCCGTGCTGCTTGGTGATGACTCTGCTGTCAAAGCTGGACAGACGGTACGCCTCAAGGGAACTGTCCTTGAAGTCCCAGTTGGTCCTGAACTACTCGGACGTGTCGTGAACCCACTGGGACACGCACTTGATGGTGGTCCAGCAATCAAAGCCAAGCAAACCGGACTTGTCGAACGCGAAGCGATTGGCGTCATGGGTCGCAAATCAGTCTTTGAACCACTCATGACCGGTATCATGGCAATTGACGCTATGTTCCCTATCGGCCGTGGTCAACGTGAACTTATTATTGGTGACCGCCAGACCGGTAAAACAGCCATCGCTGTCGACACAATGATTAACCAAGCAAAGCAAGACACTGGTGTCGTCAACGTCTACGTTGCCATCGGCCAGAAGTTTTCTAAGATTGCTCGTTTAGTTGAACGACTCAAGGCCGAAGGTGTGATGGATCAGACGATTATCGTCGCGACCAGCCCTTCTGACCCTGCCTCACTTCTCTATCTCGCACCATACGCCGCAACTGCGATGGGTGAATATTTCCGCGACAACTCTCAGCACGCTTTAATGATCTACGATGACCTGACAAAGCACGCCGTTGCCTACCGTCAAATGTCCCTCTTGCTTCGCCGCCCACCAGGACGCGAAGCGTACCCAGGTGACGTTTTCTACCTGCACTCTCGCCTACTCGAACGATCAGCCAAACTTTCTGATGCACTCGGCGGCGGCTCATTGACCGCCCTTCCTATCATCGAAACACAAGCTGGCGACATTAGCGCCTACATTCCAACCAACGTGATTTCAATCACCGACGGTCAGATCTTCCTTGAGACAGACTTGTTCTACCAAGGTATTCGTCCGGCAATTTCAGCTGGCCTCTCGGTTTCTCGTGTTGGTGGTGCAGCTCAAACAAAGGCTGTCAAATCAGTCAGTAGTCACCTAAAGCTTGGACTTTCTCAGTTCCGTGAACTAGCGAGCTTTGCGCAATTTGGTAGTGACCTCGATGAAGCGACGAAAAAGCAAATCGACCGCGGTCAACGTCTGACAGAACTCTTGAAGCAACCTCAGTTCAAGCCAAGTAGCATCTGGGAACAAGTTGCCAGCATTGCTGCCGTTACTAACGGCTACTTCGACTCTGTCTCGGCTCCCCTTATTAAGGACGCTCAAGGCGCGCTGTTGACCAAGCTCTGGTCGGCACACAAAAAAGAAATGACCGAACTCGACAAGGGTGGCAAACCAGAAGAAGCGACAAACAAGATTATCGAAACCGTCGCTCGTTCTGTCGCGAAAGGCTTTGAGGGCTAATAGTGGCATCAACGCAACTATTAAAATCACGCATTCGGAGCGTGAAAAGTACTCGCCAGATTACCAAGGCGATGCAATTAGTTGCAGCTAGTAAAATGCGACGCGCCCAGGAAGCGACCAAAACTTCAGCACCCTACACACAGGCTGCGCGCGAACTATTGACGGCACTTTCAACGCATACATCAGTTAAGGGCCACCCGCTGTTCGTCGAACGTCCGATAAAGACTCGCCTCTTGATTGTGATTGCTTCCGACAAAGGTCTGGCCGGTGCATACAACAGCAATGTCGTGAAGGTGTACATTAATGAACTTCGGGCTGACGACAAAGCCGGTATCGAGAATAAGACGATCACCATTGGTCGAAAGGCATCGCAGTTTGCTGCCCGACTTCAAGATACGCAGATCCTGGGAGCCTACGAAGAACTTCCCGACCGACCTGATGGCAGCGAGATTCGCGCAATTCTCGATAGTGCCAAGACCCTGTTCACTACTGGGCAAGTTGATGCGGTTGATGTGATCTACACCAACTTCATCAGCAGCATCACTCAGGAAGCAGAAGTGATTCGCGTCCTTCCGGCAGGAGTCGGAGAAGCAACCGAGCAATCTATTGCTCGCGATGTTACTTACGAACCAAGTACAGAAGAGGTCTTGGACGGTGTCGCCTACCGCCTAGTGACAGCCCAGCTGTTTCAAGCATTGCTTGATTCCCGTGCCAGCGAGCACAGTATGCGTATGATGGCGATGAAAAACGCGTCAGATAACGCGTCAGATTTAGTCGATGATTTAACATTAGAAATGAATAAAGCCCGCCAAAGCGCAATTACTCAGGAACTAGCTGAAATTTCCAGTGGCGTCGAGGCATTAAGTGAATAAGGAGAATACGATGACCCAAAAAGAGAATGGCAATATAGGAAAAATTATACAAATCGTCGGTGTCGTTGTTGACGTTGAATTTACAGGAGACCTCCCAGCGATTAACGATGCGTTGATTATCAAAAGCAAAAGCCGCAACATGACCTTTGAAGTCGCGCAGCACTTGAGCGAAACGATTGTTCGTGCGATTGCACTGTCGAGTACTGATGGACTCCGTCGCAGCGACGAAGTTTTGGCAACCGGCGGACCGATTACGGTTCCTGTTGGAAATGATACCCAAGGACGTATGTTTAACGTTGTCGGTGAAGCTATCGACGGCAAGCCAACGCCAACTGGCAAGCGTGCTTCAATTCACCGCAAAGCCCCTTCTCTTGATGAGCAAGCCAATAAATCTGAAGTCCTCGAAACAGGCATCAAGGTTGTTGACCTCATTGCACCACTTATCAAAGGTGGTAAAGCCGGACTCTTCGCCGGTGCCGGTGTTGGTAAGACTGTTCTTATCACCGAGCTGATTAACAACATCGCCAAGTTCCACAGCGGTAACTCTGTCTTTGCTGGTGTCGGTGAACGTACTCGCGAAGGAAACGACCTCTACTACGAAATGGAAGAAGCTGGTGTCCTTGCGAAAACTAGTCTTGTCTTTGGACAGATGAACGAACCACCAGGAGCTCGTCTTCGTGTCGCCTTATCTGGTCTTGCGATGGCCGAAGCTTTCCGTGATGACGGCAAAGACGTCCTTCTCTTTATCGATAATATCTACCGTTACACCCAAGCTGGTGCAGAAGTCTCTGCCCTCCTTGGTCGCCTCCCTTCTGCCGTGGGATATCAACCAAACCTCCAAGAGGAAATGGGACAACTTCAAGAACGAATTACTTCGACTAAAAAAGGTTCAATTACCTCTGTTCAGGCAGTTTTCGTTCCAGCGGACGACTTGACTGACCCAGCGCCAGCCGCGACCTTCGCTCACCTTGACGCAACGATCGTTATGAACCGTGCTTTGACTGAAATTGGTATCTACCCTGCCGTTGACGTGTTGGCGAGTAGCTCAACCAGCCTTGACCCAGAGATTGTTGGTGTCGAACACTACCGCGTTGCTCGTGAAGTCCAACGTGTCCTTCAGCAGTACAAAGAGCTTCAGGATATCATTGCGATCCTTGGTATGGAAGAACTTTCTGACGAACAAAAGCAAACCGTTGCCCGTGCCCGTCGCGTTCAACGGTACCTTTCTCAGCCATTCTTCGTTGCTGAAAAATTCACCGGAAACAAGGGTCAATACGTCAAACTCGAAGACACAATTCGTGACTTCGCTGACATCCTTGCCGGTAAGTACGACGACAAACCAGAAGATTGGTTCTACATGGCAGGCGAACCACTTTCTGAAAAGAGTAAGAAGGCCTAACTATGCATTTGCAGCTGATTACACTCCACGGCGTTCGGGTTGATCAAGACATTTATGAATTGATTGCACCGACTGCTGCTGGAGAAATTGCTGTCTTCCCAGGACACGAGCCACTGGTGACTTTGGCTGTGCCTGGTGCACTTGTCGTTCGCTATAAAAAAGGCGACGCTGACCGTGACCTTGAATACTTCGCGATTAGTGGTGGTATTGTTGAGATTTCTCAGACAGCAATTCGCGTTCTGGTCGACGAAGCTGATCATGGTGATAACATCATCGAAGCTGAATCTCGAGCAGCACTTGATCGTGCCTTGAAGCTTCGTAGTGAAGCCAAGAGTAAGGTTGACCTAGAACACGCTCGTGAGCTGATCGACCGTCATACTGTTCGTCTGCGCGTGGCTGACCTGCGTCGTCACCGACATCAATAGACCCTAAATCCCGTCGTCAGGATCGCTCCCTTAAAAAAGTGGGGGGCGATCTTTTGCTTATTGTGCCAGCAAGGCGCGAACTTCGTCGGTCGTCTTGGTATGCATGAGTTTGTCGCGTAGTTCGGCGGCGCCTTCAAATTCACGAACGTAAATCTTGAAGAATCGTTTCAATGGATCGAATTGTCGCGGTTCTAATTCGGCTGAGTACTTATCGTAAAGGTCGAGCTGCATGTTAAGGAGATCAATATATTCGTGTCTGTCATGGTCGCGTTTTTCTTTGGCAAATGCAAATGGATCGCTAAAAATGCCGCGGCCAATCATGATGCCATCGATGCCGTATTCCTGAACGAGCTCCAGGCCGTGTTCACGATCGCGGATATCGCCATTAATCGTCAAGAGTGTCTGCGGGGCGATATCGTCACGCAGTTTTTTGATGTCATGCAGGAGTTCGAAGTGTGACGGTACCTTGCTCATTTCTTTTCGAGTTCGGAGGTGAATTGTTAGGTTGGCAATATCTTGTTGCAAAATGTGTGTCAGCCAACCTGTCCATTCGTCAGCCCGTAGGTCACCAAGTCGAGTTTTGACACTGACTGGCAGGCCGGATTTCTTGACTGCCGTGATTAGTTCGGCGGCCCGTTCTGGGTCACGAATCAGTCCACTGCCACCACCTGTCTTGACGACGTCTTTAGCGGGGCAGCCCATGTTGATATCGATACCGGCGTAGCCTTGGTCTTTTAAACCCTTGGCCATAAATTCAAAATGCTCGGGATTAGTTCCCCAAATTTGGGCGACCATTGGCTGCTCGTCCTCGGTAAAGGCTAAACGGCCGCGCGTACTAGGGCGACCTTTTTCGCTAAAGTAGCTAGCGGCATTGGTGAACTCAGAAAAGTAGACATCTGGCCCACCAGCGGCTTCGACGACGTGACGAAACACGACATCAGTCACTGCCTCCATAGGAGCCAGTACAAAGAAGGGGTTTGGGAGTTCTTGCCAGAAATTTTTCATACGATTTCTATTATCTCATGGGTTCGTTTAAATAAAAAACGCTCAATCTGCTCATAAACGAATTTATGGGGAGATTGAGCGGACAGAGAGAGTAATACGTTTCCCCATCCACTCTTGGCTTTCGCCAATCTTGCCTGGATTCTAGCGTCCGCCGGCGGCTTTGTTGGCGTCGCGTGCTGCGTTGCCCTCGCGGCCTGCCTGCTTGGCTGCCTTGTCGTTCAGGGTGATCTGGTGCGACGAAGCCGTTCCCGCCGCAACCGCAACAGCGGCGTTGGCATAGTCCTGGGCGTTTCGGGTTTCTCCCATGGTGTCCATTTCTTCTCGAAAGTCGAGCCTCTTGCGAGACTCACCCTTAGGACGGATGTCCAGGGGCGTGCAGGGGGACTCCTCATGAATTGTATGTAGACAACATTGTCAGTACATAAAAATCCACGAAGAGCCCCAGTTTTGGGAAAATTTGGGGCAGCCCCGCCGTGACACCTGCTGTGGTGTGCCGATCAACTCGCGATGCAGTCCAGTAAATGAGGATCTGATCTGAGGACCATGTACGGCGGGGCCTATCCGGTTGTGCGTGGGGGGGCGCAAACCGGAGTTCTTGTATACTCTCTCTGTCTAGGTGCTACAGCGAGGGCGTCAGACACGAACACCATTTCTGCTGTTGATATCTCACGCCCTCAAACTGTATTAATGCTATTATAGCACTTTATACCCCTGTTAGTCAATAGCCTCCCCCTAGTTTAGACGATGTCGTCGAGGAGGTCTTGCTCGAACTGTAGTAGTCCTTTGTAATTTGGCTCGTAGTCCGAGGTATCAGGCAGGTCGAGTGTCGTAATATGTTGCCAGACTTTACTAATCAAAAGTGCAAAACGGTCGAGTTCTTCTTTTTCAAACTCAAGTGATAACGTCATGATTTCGTTCGCCCGATTTGGCTCAACAAAGTCGAGGCGTCCTTCGGTGACGGTATAGGTACTGTAGTCGCGGGATCGTTCTACGAGTAGTTTGTAAAAGAGGAGCTGCTGGCGATACTTATGGAGCTTGATCTTGTCGTATTCGACGGCGGCCTTCCAGCTACTGACGGCTTTACCAGTTTTATAATCAGTCACGATCATCGTCCGCGCAGCTTTGTCGATATCGGCAAGGTCGATCATGCCGGTCAGGTGTGCATCTTCTAGGTAGACTTCTTGTCCGCTAAAGTTGAGCTCGGATTTCTGCGCCATCGTAAAGGTGTCGTATTTTTCTGCCAAGTAAAGTCGTAGTTGCTCACTCCCCTTTTGGTGATACGTCGCAAAGTCGAGCGGATTCAGGCGTTCAGTCGTGAGGTTAGCTTCAAAATCATACAGCACGTCTTCGAGTGGTTTTTGCTCGCCGGTCGCTACCAAGTGAACATGTGTCTGCTGCAATGTGGCATGAACAGCCGTTCCGTACGAGGCGGCTGGTGATTTGGTCGATGGGAAGTGCAAGAGATTACCTAGTAGGAACATCTGTGGGCCGCCATGCGTCACATCGAGGAAGTTATTCAAGTGTGTCGCACTGAGCTTGTAACTCTCGAGAGACGGCTTGAGGAGCTCTTGTAGGGTGACATCTGGTGTTGTGAGCGGTTCGTACCAGGCAAGTTCAGCCGAGATGACTCTTTCGGCTTGTGTGGCTGGTTCAATATGGATTGGCTCGAGGCCGTTATCGCTCAGGAAACTGGCGATTAAGGTTTGCTTGTCTTTGTCGTCCGCGGTACTAAAGCTGATGCGTAGTTTTGTTTTGGCACGCGTCATCGCAACATAAAATAATCGCAGACGTTCATCGGCCGAGTCGCCAGCGTTGGCGAGCGGCAGGTTTTCTGGATAACCGATGTTTCGACTCATGCCACGCGCTTTCTCTCCCCAGAGGTTGTCGACGCTGTTAAAGATATAGACCGTTTCGAACTCGAGACCCTTTGATTTGTGGGCAGTCATGAGGTTGACGGCAATAGACTGTGTGTTTGCAAGATGCGAGACTGACATCATCGTGCCGATACGTCGGTGAAGCTCAACGAACGTCAGGTATGATTCGAGCGTCAGCATATCCTTGTTGTGATATTCGCGTAATTTCGAACGAATGGTGCGGAGTGCCGCTAGGAAATCGAGGTACTCTGATGGGTTCTCGGCTAATCGTTCTGGGCCAAAGAAGTATTCAAAGAACGGGCTATTTTTTGCTGGCACGACCGTATCTTCGACCTGGCCGATCATACGATCGATCATTGGTTCGAGTGGTGTGTGCTGTGACAAGGCAGCCAGTTCGATTAACCAGGCGTGGATATCGACAAATCGTGGTGTCGTTGCCATGACTTCGAGCCACTGTTTGCGGGCCGAATAAGCATCGATACTTAACTGCCACAGTTCATGAGGTGTTATCTTCCAGGCTGGGTGCGCCAATAGCTCTGGAATGAGTGCATTTGCATCGGCGTGTTGACCCTTGCCGAGGGCCACCACCACTTTGGCAAGTTGTTCGATCATGACGATCGGGGCTTGATCAAGGACGTTTTCCTGGCGTTCATAATTGACGGCGATACCAGCACGGTGAAAGTATGGCAATAAGTTTTGGATTTCTTTATGTTGCCGAGTTAGAACGACGATATCATTTGGCGAGATGCCGCTTTCAATTTCCTGTTTGATGCTCTCGATGATCCAGTGTCGTTCGTGGTCGATTGATTCGGCTTTGTAGAGTTCAACCGCGCCGGCGATTCCCTTGTGACCGGTCAGTTGCTTGTTGATATCTTCGTAGATATTTTCGAGTCGGTCGTTACCTTGCACGATGACCGCTCGCGCCTCAGAAATAACGTCGTCACCCGACCTGTAGTTGTCGGTGAGGACAACACGTTCGACGGCTGGGTAGACTTCGCGGAATTCGAGGATATTACTGATGTCGGCCCCCTGGAAACTATAAATTGCTTGGTCATCATCACCAACCACCATGAGGTTTGGACGGCCTTCGTTGACAGGGTTCGAGGTCAGGCTGTGCAGGATACGTGTCTGGGCAAGGTTTGTGTCTTGGAATTCATCCACCATGATGTAGAGGTATTTTTCCTGCAAATTAAAGCGTAGGTCGTCGTGCACTTCCATAGCATGAACAACCTGGAGGATCATATCGTCGTAGTCAAAGAGACCTTCTTGTTCCATGTGGTTGAGGTATTCAAAATAGATGTAGGCCAAAGCACGTAACTTGACGAGCTGAGCGCGAGACTTAAAGACATAGTCGCCTTTTTCGTTCTTGACGAACCATTTCTTTTTCCACGCAGTAATCGGTTTGGTCGGGTGGTCACTGGCGGCTTGTTCGAGGGTGATCGTCAGCGCATCGGCGATAACGCGAATCAATGGAATGACTTCATAGAGTGGCTTTGCTTCGTCGGCTTGTTTTCGTAACTCTGGCATAATGGTACCAAGTTTTTCGTGCGTCGTTTTACTGACGGTACCGACGATGTGCGGCAGGATAAGTCGCTCGGCAAAATCAATCGCTAGCTCACACTCATCCAGAATCGCCAAAAGTTCATCACTTGTCAGACCGCTTCGTTTTAATTCAGAGATCACTCGCGCTGCATCTGGTTGGTGGGTATATTCACCGTTCATCGTGCTGGCGAGAGGGTTCTTGTATTCTAAGCTGTCGAAAATCGCCCGCAAGATCTCGTATCGGTTGAGGTCATCGGCCGGCTGGAACATTGCACCGCGGTAAAAGTACTCACGATTTTGATTGATGGCTTCTGTGCCGAAGCCGTGGAAGGTGTGGATGGCGACTTTGTAGGCGTCTTTGCCGATGATGCCAATGAGTCGTTCGCGCATGGCGGCCGAGCCACTCTCGGTGAATGTCAAACAGAGGATGTTTTCGGGTAAGGTGTCGGTTTTCTTTAAGATATTCGCGGTGCGCACACTCAAGAGTTCTGTTTTACCAGTCCCCGGACCAGCGATAACCATAACTGGCCCCTCTATCAGGTCAACTGCTTTTTTCTGCGCAGCATTTAGCTGCTTGTAGCGCTTTTCAAAGTCCATTACCGTCATTATAGCACCCTCACTACTGCTAAATATGTGGTTATATCCTATCTTGCTATTTGTGCAAGCGCCCCCAGAGGTGATACAATACACTCATGAATGATCAGGTCTACCACGACTTTGCTCTTGAAAAAAGCATCAAGGCTGAATTTGGCGTTTCTGCAGAGGTAGACTCTGTTATTGCGCGTCACTTCCCTGTCAGCCGTACTGCTGACGCGACACTTTTTTTGACCAAAAAGAAGCAGCTGTTTCTTTATATAGATGCACAGTCAAAATTGCTTTTGTCGGATGTGCAAAAGATCGTCTCTCGGGTTGGACTAAAAGGCGAACTGTATATGCCACCAAAGAATCGTCCGCAGTATTTTGACGAAGTCGGCACCAAAAAATTCCGGGAAATTTTCCCTGGTCGTGGCAGTATTAGTCAGCAAGACATTGCTTTTTACCGCACTCTTTCGCCCTATAGTCCGGCACTGATTCTTATTAGTGAAGTAAAGGCCGGTGCGATCTACCAATTCGACAGCGATAGTTCTGGGCAGTGGCGCTTACACACCAAGTTTACCTATCGACGTATCAAGACAAGCTAGTGTTTCTCGCGGCCAGGGTTGTCGTATGACCATGTGTCGCAACACTTGTTGAACGTCGGCTCGGAAGTGTTCTAATAACCCCATTTGTTTCGTCTTTGTATTTCAACGTAAAGTTTTGGCAAGGTCCACTGCCATTGCAGGCAGCGCTTCCATCACCTTGGTACTCAAAGAAGTCGACACTGTGGATAGAGAGGACATCACCTGCGCTGGTGCATTTAATGGAGTTTGACTGTGTCGAAGGTGCTTGAGGTACTCGTAGTGCTGTTGTGTCGATACCGACGAGTGTGCCGGCGGTAACATCCGCCGCTGGGGCTGATATTGCCGTGCATCCTGGATATTCACCATTAACATCGTAGTATTTTTCGAGAGCTTCAGCGATCACATTGATGTTGGCTGTGCGGGCTGCGTCACGAGTATCCCCTTGATAATGGGCGACGATAACGACCGAAATCGCGAAAAGAATGGCAATGACCGTAATCACGATAGCAAGCTCGACAAGAGTGAATCCGCGAATTCGATCAGTAACCCGTTGCATATGTCGCCATTGTAGCAAGCATAAGTAGGGATGTAAACGTGAAAAAAGTAATAATTACAGCACCCCTCTTGTTATCACAAAATAACCTCAACAGATAAAAACACCACACAATACAGCTTAAATATGGTAAAATAACTAAGTTCTTTCCACGAATCATACATTGGGGATTCGCCAAGTGGTAAGGCATCGGCTTTTGGTGCCGACATTCGGGGGTTCGAATCCCTCATCCCCAGCCAAGAAGAATCATTAGTATAATAAGCCATCGAATCGAATGGCTTTTTATATTTCCACCTCAATTGATCACCATGAAGTTCCAAGTTCTGAAATACGATATTGATGATTTGCCGTTTGCGTTCCATTTTAGAACTTTTTAAGATTTCAGATGCATCACGAACAAGGTTCATAACTATTTCGGCACTCTCATAATAATTATCTGTAGCCTGATCGAGTGAGGTAAGTTTTCTATTTAATGAATCACGCTGTTGCTTGAGATCCTCTTGTTTTTGCTTATAGTGTTCTTTTTCTATATCACCATCTAAATAAATATCGTGGAGACGTTCGAAGCGCTTTTCTACTTTAGTTAATTCGGATTTAAGATTTGTATACTGGCGTGTACGATATGAGATTTTATCTTGGTGTGAATCTTTGAGCGCTTTGAGAACATCGTTGTATTGTTTTTCTGTTGGACGTATTGCTTCAAGCCCATTAGCGAGCTGTCTAGTAAGTTCTTCTTCTCTGACATACGAAGCGCCATGTTTACCTTTGTGTTGGGTGCAGTGGTAGTATATATAGCCTTTGGAGCGTTCTGGCGTGATTCTACATCCGCAAGTGCCACATACAATTAAGCCCCGATAGAAATATGGAATACCTGCGAACTTGAAAGGCTGTTTGTGAAACCTGCCGGCGATGCGTTGAGCGGAAGCGAAAAGCTCTTCATCTATGAGGGGAGCGTACTTATGGGCGATAGCTTTGCCTTTGACCTGCATGACGCCGTAATAGAAAGAGTTCTTGAGGATCTTGTTTACTTGGCTGAGCGATTTGTGAGAGCCAAAGTCTTCGGCGAGTTTTGTGCGTATACGCTGCATAGAAAACGCTCCAGTCGCATACCATGCGAACATTGCGCGAACTGTATCGGCGTTGGCGTCAGGTTCAATCCAACTCTCGTCATGCCCACGGCGGATATTTGTATAACCAAATGGAGCTTTACTGAGCCACTCACCGTTTAGTAGTTTTTGATCTTGGCTTCTACGAACATTATCGCTTAGTTGTGTGACGTAGCTTTTTGCAAACATAACGCCCATATCCCAACGTAAGATTTCAGAACTGTTTGAATCCTTATTGATAACTAGACCTTCACGCATGAAATGGAGTTCGAGCTTTCCTTGCTTTCGAATATCATCGAGAACGACAGAATCACGAAAGCTTCTTTGCAGGCGATCCACTGTATCGGTTACGAGTGCTATAGGTTCTTTGGAAGATTTAATGCGCGCGATAAGTTCATTGAACTTTGTACGATTTGCTTTAGTTGACGACTCTACTAATTGATAAGTATCGATAACATCTAGTCCAAAACGCATCGCATATTCGTTAAGCCTACGTGTTTGTGATGGAATTGAGTTGTTATCTTCTTGTTCTTTGCTCGATACACGAGCGAGTATTATCGCTTTCATTTATTTTTCTCCACTAAAAAAGGACGGTTGTGGCACTCCAAATCCGACATCCGTAAGGAAGCTTTTCTGGCACAACCGCCCATTAAGAGCAGAAATAAAATATTCCTTACGATTGTTGTTGGAAGTTGGAGTGCCTTTGTATTATACATCTTCTTCGGTTGTCTCGTCACTTTCGGCAAGTGTTTCAATGTACGCTTTAAATGCGTCAATTTCTTTTTGAGTCATAGTCATGGTGCGGATACCTCAATTCTTGAGTTGTCAAAGAATAGATATTTTCCGTACGGGGTTTGTATGTAGTGATCGGGTGTTACGGTGAAATACCATTCAGGAGGATTTTCGATTACTAAGGGTTTGTTGAGTCCTCTTGAAGACCAATATCGTTTTTTACTTTTAAATGTTGGCATATCTTTTTTGAGGTACTTAAGTAAGTAGAATCCACTTCTGATTCGATCTTGTTCGGTATCACCGATGAAATACACCTGACTATACCCAAGAGTGAAGTTCGGAAAGTCGTAAACGAGCCGGTATCCTTTTTTTAAGTGACTACCTGTTCGCTCACTTATCACAGGCACTAAAGGACCTTTGTATCCATTGATTAATGCATGGAAATGAAGTGCCTTCGGTCTGTCATCATGTGTACATTGTGGTGTTCGAGTTGTTACGCACTCTTCGCATTTTTTATGGAGTTCTGAAACAATTAAATACTGAAATGACTTATCTTTCTTGCGTTGACGTTTTAACCATCCAACCATTTTGTTTCGTGATTGTTCATCATCAAACCTATCATTCTTAAAACTAAAAGTAGCAAATAGTTCGAACACGTTTGTAAGCGCTATGTCCTTCACTGCTGTGTACGTTCGACGTTTTGAACGTTCTAGCTTATCTTCTTCGCTGGTTGGTCTTGGAGTACCTGATGCGGTTCGCCTGTTAGATTTTTCATATCCCTGCTCGATTTTTTCGTATGGGTCGTTAGGTATGTATATCTCGGTCGTACCTAAGTAGGTTTTTTGGCGAGCATTAACAAAGTACGATACTTCATCGTGAGTTTTGGATCTATAGGATTTAAAGGGCATGGATAAACCCCTTATGTGTCCTATTAATCAAGTTATAGGTCACGCCCGCAAGCGGGCGCTTCGCTCTGAGGCGAGCGCCCGACATCACGTGTTTATTCGATCTTATTTTATTTCTGGATAATTTGAATAGACCTATATTTAGGTTCATGTTAGAGAAAACCTCCAGTTAATTGATGTAGGTTACATCTTTGGAGGTTTAAGTAGTTGACCGAATAGTAAGGTTACACCAAAAACAACGCAAAGAGTTAACTTTTTGTTGCGGTGCGCCTTTGTAGGTCTTGGTTGCCTGCCCAATTATTCCAGGGTATTTGTAGGTCTTGCGTTGCCTTGCACTTTTATCCGTCTTATGGGTCTATTATATCATTTACCGACTAATTTATATAAGAAGAATGCCTTATGTACTGTTAAAATAAAGACATACACGGTAGTTAAATATAAATAAGGTAAGCAATTGTTATAAAAGTATGGTCTCTTTAATTCCATATCCGAGTGAAGATGAAAAAAACCTAAGGAGTCGATTAGGTGAAGACACGTACTTCTTCTTAGGTAGTGATCTTAGGTCGTTACTTATTGATGCTTTGAAGTTAATCTCAATTTCAAAAAATCCTGAGCCATCTTCAATTGTCATTAATAACTACGCGCTACTTCTAGTGCCTCTATCATGTGTTTTGGAAGGCTTTCTGTTTAAGATCGCAGAAGTTTTAAAGTTAGAGTACGCAGAAAAAAATACAATAGGTCAGGTATTTGCTCTCGATGTAAATAAAAAAATTATAACAGACAATAAATTAACAAAACCCGCACAGGAGCAATTCGATACCTTAGTTTCCTTTATCGGTACTTATAGAAATCAGCCAATACATAACGTTGCTAAGCTAAAGTCCATTTCCTTAGGGCAGCTCACGGGAAAAATGGAATCAATGCTTGAAAAAGTACAAACGCTTGTCGAAACGTTAATTCAAGCAGGTGTTATTGATTTAAAAAAAGGTCGTCTTCCAATTGGAATTAGGGAATGGGATGAATAAACCTAATCGAGAGTCTTCCTGGAACACATCCACTAACCCCAGCCAAGAAAAATAGAGTCCATTTGGGCTCTATTTTTCATATCTAGGCTAAATATCTACAAACAAAAAATTATTTATTAACATCGACGGCTTTTAAAAAAGTAAGGTCTCTTTTCAGACTATTTTGTAAATATAATTCTGGCGGGTTAGGTACTGATTCTGTAAGACTAATTGCCTCTGAAATAGGGACCCATAAAACAATTGTACCTTTTTCTGATTCATCCTCATCGCCAACTAGAACCAATGGACCTTTTTCCCCAACAAGCTTTAAAATATAACCCCAGGCTTCGCTTAAAATATTTTTATTTTTTCGGTATTCAAGAGTGGTTCCAATGTATTGTATTATTTCAACATCACAGCCAGTTTCTTCTTTACACTCACGAATAATTGCTTGCTCATATGTCTCACCGTCATTAGCTCCACCTCCAGGAATGCTATAATAGCCCTTATCTTGCGTGAAAAGTAAAGCGATATTGTTATCTGTATCAAAAACAATTCCACGAGTAGAACGTTTGCGCTGGAGTTGTTTTGCTTCATCATCTGAAACATTTTCTTGATTAAATGATGCTAATAAATTCATAAAATTATCATATCATGGTACATGCAATAATCCCTTTTGTCTCATTATATATTGGATGTACCCGACCCACATCCCCAGCCAAGATGATTATGCTTAAAAGACTTCCTATGAAGTCTTTTTTGTTTGTTACAATATGATTATGCATGAAATACTTTTTGCCACTGGTAATGATAGAAAAATAGCTGAGGCACGCGCAGCGTGTGATGACTTTGGTATCAATGTAAAACAAATTAAGTTATCTATTGATGAGATTCAATCACATAATCCAATTGAGATATCAACGCGAAAAGTTGAGGAGGCATATCGACAGACGAAATCCGCAGTCGTTATTACCGATACGTCGTGGTTAATCCCGGCGCTAAACGGATTCCCCGGTGGGTACATGAAAGATATCGCTGAATGGTTTAAGCCGGAAGACTTCATCAATCTTGTCGCATCGAAAGGCGATAGGAGTATTAGTTTTACTGAAACGATTATCTATAAAGACGCCACTACTACTAAAATATTTAGTAAAGAATATATCGGAACTATTAGCGTGGAAGCGAGAGGAAATGGGAACTCGGTTGAGCAGATTACTGAGTTTGACGGCTATACACTAGCAGAACGACACGACCAAGGTAAGTTGAGTCACGATCCTAAAGACTATATATGGTATGAATTTGCTAAGTGGTTTGCTGAAAAATAGAATTACTTTCGAATATTTCTTCCTGGAACACATCCACTATCCCCAGCCAGATGCGACAGCACGATATGTGACCTATGTCTCTGATAGTGCTTTTGCAGGAGCAAATAAAATAGAATCGCAAAAAGCGATTCTATTTTATTTCGATTTGGTCTAATTTTTTATTATTGTATTGTACATTGATCGTAGCCTAAGCACGGCATCGACATCTTGATAACGGTAGCTAGAGTCTTCTCGGTATTATTGTCTGCGTCTATTTCGCTAGTATATACTATGAGTTAATGGCTGCTCCAATTACCCATATACTATTTACTACAGTGATTTTAAAAACTGTTTCAAATGAATTTATTGCAGGAGTGAGTTTTCCAGATATACGCTACTTAGGCTCGATTAGTCGCGAGCATACTCATGCGTATGGTAGTGATAAAATAACTGATGCGACTTCTTTCATTTCGGGTATGGCTTTTCATCAATATATCGATGAACTTAGAGGCGAATATTGGAAACACAACGGAATATACGAACGGCTTCCCGACACTCCATTGACGGCGCAAGCTTTAAAATTTTGTGAGGATATTATTTTATACGACTCGTTTGATATAAGTCATTCATTTGTGTATATTTTTCACGATACACCTGTTATACCGATGGAGTATCGTGATACTATTTCATATCAGGAAACGGAGCGCTGGTATCAGCTTATAGCTCACTATTTAAGTGAGAAACCTGATTTAGAAAAAATTGCTTACATGATGAAACAAATTGGCTTTGAAGATCTAATTATTGCAAAAGTAGAGACAATCATGAAACAAATATTAGGAAATACTGATATGGTTCAAGCGATTAAGCAATACTATTCTGACATGAGTCGGACTATAAGGAAAAAGTTCAAAGCACTGCTTGATAAGAACGAGCCAGCTCAGGGTTATAACATTGGCTGGAACGTATAGCCAGTAGGTGGACAGAATGTAGCCCATGCCCACCTCCATATCATTGCGCGTTATGATAATGAGCCTCTTGCTGGAAAAGGAATTCGTTATGCTTTCAAAGACGAGAGTAATCGACGAGTATAAGCTGATTTTCCTGGAACACGACCATTAACCCCAGCCAAGAAAATGAGAGTCCTTCAGGGCTCTCATTTTCTTGCTTCAGGGTTGAGCGATTCTAGCGTCCGAGTGACATGAGGGGGCGAAAACTGCCAGTGGCAGTTTGAGAGCGATGTTCTGCTGACGATTGATCGTCAATCGCGAACTCGCGTTGGCCAGAGGAACGTGACCGAATCCTTCATCCCCAGCCAAATTAGTTTTAACTATTCTAACCAAACCATGAACCCCCTCGTGGTTTGGTTTTTATGTTACGAATAGTTTGGTTACGCTCTATATGACCCCTGAAATATAGAACAATTTCAGCTATAACCTATTCGGTAACTACGAAACTCGAATCAACAAAATGCATATTATCTAGTTCGGTCTTTGTTTCGGGCAGCGTGTAAACAATGACATTATTACCGAAGAAGTCTTTGATCGTATCACCGTCATTTGCAAATAACTTATTTTCCTTCATCATCTTAGCTTCAGCGTATCCAGCGTAGACGGGGTAGTACGTTGTGTCACCTACTGTTGCAGGTGCCGTTGAACTTATCTCGTCTTTAAGCTTCTCGGGTACCAGGCTTTCTGTGAAGTAGAACAGCTTGATGCTTCCGTTAGTTTCATCGACAACTTGTAAGCGGGCGGCATTTTCAATATCCTTAAATGCATCTGGTGACAAGAAATGGTATGAATCAGCAAGCGTACCTGTTGACTTCAATATACCTTGTACTACTACGTCTTTTGCACCGAAGAAGTCAGGCAGTACATCCCCAACGTTCTTGAACAAACCCTCTTCTTTCATCATCTTAGCTTCACTGCTTCCTATGACGACACTTTTGCCACCCAGTTCACTGGTGCCACTTTCGGTTTCTAGTGAACCTGGTAGTGCCGACAATGATGCAAACAGCTTAGGTGTTCCGTCTTCAGTGAAGGCTACAAGATTTTCGCTATCGGCAATAGTGGCATTTATAGACTTCTGGCTTTCGACTGACACAGTTGTGCCATTCGCTGACATCGCTCCTTGTTCGTCCATCTGTGAACTCAGTTTCGCAAATGATACAAACAAACTAATGAATAGCACGGCCATCACTACCGGAGCAACAGCGGAAATCCAGTTTCGTTTACCTGGGCGATAGGTGCGCAACGTCAATGAGTTTGTTACTACCGATATTGAACTTAGCGCCATTGCAATTCCGGCGAGCTCTGGGCGCAGTACTAGCCCTGCAAACGCAAATACTCGGGCGGCGATTGGGATACCAGCCACGTTGTAAAACAAGGCAAAGAACAAATTCTGACGTATTTTGCTGACTGTTGCCTTGGAGATCTGGATTGCCTCTACGACATCACGCAGGTCATTTTTGATGATCACAATGCCACCGGCTTCCATGGCGACATCCGTTCCATTACCCATCGCTATACCTAAGTCAGCTTGAGCAAGTGCAGGCGCATCGTTAATACCATCACCTACCATCGCGACAACTTTACCCGTTTGCTGAATACGTACTATGTTTGCGGCCTTGTCTTCCGGCAATACTTCTGCAAGGACATTGGTGATGCCTACCTGGGCAGCAATAGCCTGAGCGGTTCGTTCGTTGTCTCCCGTGATCATCCAGGTTTCTATGCCACGAGCGTGAAGAGCATCAATAGCGGCTTTAGACGATTCTTTAACCGTATCTGCAACAGCAATAACGCCCACAATTTCTATTTCTGTGGCGAGTATCATGGCAGTCTTTCCGCCAGTTTCAAGCCGTTCAATCTTCTTTTCTAAACGCTCCAGCGCAAGCCCGAGTTTATCAGTCACCAATCGGCGATTACCGAAATAGTACCATGTATCATGTAGCCGTGCCTTAACACCGTGTCCAGGAATAGCTTCGAACCCATTTGTTTCGATGAGTGTTATAGCTTCTTCCTTTGCGTGATGATAGATCGCCTCGGCGAGTGGGTGCTCGCTGGCTTTTTCTATGCTAGCGGCAATCTGAAGTACGTCATCGTCGTCAAATGTGCCGAGCGCGATGATATCAGTTACTTCTGGTTTGCCATTTGTTAAGGTGCCCGTTTTGTCGAAAACTATCGCATTCACTTTACAGGCGACTTCTAATGGCTCGCCACCTTTTATAAGGATACCATTCTCGGCAGCTTTGCCTGTGCCTACCATGAGGGCAGTCGGCGTTGCTAGCCCCAGTGCGCACGGACAGGCGATAACAATCACTGCTGTAAACGCCATGACTGCATAGGCGAATGTCGCTCCAAGCAGAAAGTACCACACCACGAAGGTCAGAATCGCTATGCCGATAACCGCCGGAACAAACCACGAGGAAATACGGTCAGCAAAGGCCTGTATAGGCGCCTTAGAGCCCTGCGCATCTTCGATAAGACGAATGATCCTGGATAGAGTTGTTTCGCTACCGACACGAGTTGCTGTGAATTCGAAACTACCAGTTTTATTGATAGTCGCTCCAACCACGGTATTGCCAACGATTTTTTCAACAGGCAAACTTTCACCAGTGATCATCGATTCATCAACAGCTGATGAACCTTTACTAATAACACCATCAACTGGAACTTTTTCACCAGGACGAACAAGAATCGTATCGTTATTTAATACCTGGTCGATAGGGATATCGGTGGTCACGCCGCCGCGTATAACGCGCGCAGTCTTGGCTTGCATACCCATTAACTTTTTGATGGCATCTGAAGTTTTATTTTTGGCACGGGCTTCAAGCCACTTGCCCAAGATAACGAAAGTGATCAGAAATGCAGCGGTCTCAAAGTACTGCTCGGGAATTTTTCCACCGTTTAGTCCGATTAATGACTGGTTTGTAATCGCATAGATCATGAAGTAGATTAAGCTATAGAAAAATGCTGTCGATGTACCGATAGCGATAAGACTATCCATATTAAACGTCTTCATCTTGAAGCCCGACCACATACCTTTATAAAATCCGGCACCGATAATGAACTGGATAGGAAGCGTCAATATAAGAGATACGATAGCGAAGTATGGCGGCAGTGTTTGGCCACCAGGCAGGGACGGAAAGAAATCAAGTAGCATGAAGTAGAGCATTGGAAAACTCAGGACCATGCTAACGAGGAACTTGTTGCGTAGGCTGGTAATTGCATGCGCGCGGTTCATTTTTTCTTTTGCTTCGGCCTCTTCGCTGTCGAGCATCTCGGCTCGATACCCAGCCTTTTTAACAGCATCGAGAAGAGCAACGGGCTGTACCGAACCATCGGTGTTTACAAGTGCTTTTTCAGCAGCAAAATTGACATTCACCTTGGATACCCCGGAGACCTTAGACAATTGCTTCTCAATAATTCCTGCACACGACGAGCAATGCATGCCGTAAATTGCCAATCTTGATGTTGCAGATCCTTGGGAGACTGGCCGAGAAAGTTGCGCAGGTGCGGAAGGCTGTGGGGTGCTATCAGCTTTATTTTTTGGCATAAAGATAGACGATAGGGCCTGCGCTATACTAGTCGCAGCCACCGCTTGCTTCGAAGGTTCGCTTTCATCGATTACCTGTTCTTTCCCTTCAATGGTAATCGATTTTGTATCGCTCATTTTCCCGGTAAACACTGGTTTACCGTTTGCGTCAAGAGAAACGGTGCCATCGGCAATAGTCCGTAGCTTAACTTTCACATGCTGTGGATGTTTAGGTGTTGGGGCCGTAGTATCTTTGGGCGTTGGAACCGATGTGCTAGTTGAAAGGGATTGATCTCTGATAATAGAGGCGTCATACCCCGCTGTTTTTACTGCCGCAAGTATATCCTCTTCACTCACGACTTCATCATCAAACATCACTTCGCCACCCTTATCTGCTGTAGTTATGGTGGAGCGGTGAATCCCTGGTAAGTCTTCGAGTTCAGATGCGATGAGCTTTTCGCACGATTCACAGTGCATCTTAGGCACTGATAGTTGTATTGTTTTCATAATTATCTTTCCTCAGCACGGTAACAGCTATCGCCAAAAGAGGTGTTAATTTCTTGGGTGGTGATAGGTCGTTCGGCTTCAACATTTGCTGTGTGGGTTTCTAGATCTACCTGCGCATCGAGCACGCCGTCAATATTCTTTATTCGTTTTGCCGTCAGTTTTGTGCATGCCTCGCAGGTCATGCCGCTGATAGTAAATGTTTGACTTGTCATAGTACGTCCTTTACTCCGTTACTGTTATTGAACCGCGAGGCACACCCATGGCACACGCAATTGTATAGGTGCCTGGTTTGCTAGCAGTAAATGTTAATTCTATTTTCTTGCCCTTCTTCAAATACTGCGGGCTATCGTCAAGACCAATGATCATGATCGTGCTCATGCAGCCTTGGCCATCTTCTCTTACGTCAACCACAAGGGTCGTTTTTTGTCCTACTTTGGTGGTAAATTTGCTCGGGACAATATCTTCTTTCAGTTTAAACGTCGTATTTAAGATTACAGAACTTTCGGAAGATTCATTTTGTACGGCCGTATTCACCATCGGTTTGGCACTATCGAGGAATCGATTGAGCCCAGCGAGCGTAAAACCGTTTGTGAAATTGATCAGTGCCATCGCAATAACTATGACACCGACGATACGGAAGAACCGTTGAGCGAATGCTCCCTTAACTACTGATGTTAGACCGCCGAGGGTTAATAATCCCGGAGTTGTACCAATCGCGAATGCACCCATAATTACTGCCGCCTGCAAAGGATTGCCAGTGCTTACGGCGAGCAGTTGCATAGCTTGTGTGAAGCCACACGGCAGAAAGAAGGTGGCGGCCCCTATAAAGAAGGCGTTTTTATGGCTATACTTACGTTCTTTCCGATTATTGAGACCGAGTTTTTTGGCAAGGCCGCTTGGCAAGGTAAGAACCCGAGTTATCCGTGGAAAAATTTCAGTCAACTGTAATCCTAAGATCAGCATAACCATGCCCACGGCAATAGTTAAGAACCCGAGCATGGAGCCCTTGAGGGCAACCGCTGAGCCAATTGCTCCAATGATCGCACCGAAAACGACGAAGGAGACTATTCGACCTGCATTAAAGAACAGATGGGGACGGAATTTTTGGAACGCCGTCTCTGTTGGATGGTTCTCGGCATATTTCGAGGCGACACCTATTACAAGCCCACCGATCAGAGCCATGCAGGTTGAGAAACCAGCAGTCAGCCCAACCAATAGCGCCATCGTCCCGACACTACTACTATTTGTAGTTGATGAGGTTAATTTATCTATGCCCAAGACTTGAAAGAGCATATATAGTCCGAGGACAACGATAATGCCGATCGCAAAATCTTTCCAAATCCGCTCATTGCGTGTGAAGAATGGCTTTCGTCCACTTTCGTAACCAACTTCATACCCTGCAGCCTGCACGGCACTCTCAATATCCTTATCCGAGACTTGGTCTACGCTCACTATCGTTGCTGAGTTAGACTTGAGGCTCGCACGTGCAGAAGTTACGCCTTGGATCGATTCTAGCTCCTCGGCGATGAGTAGCTCACATGATGCGCAGTGCATGCCTTTGATTGGCACTATTTTTTCAAGCATGTGGGGTTGCGTACTGTCGTCTCCATGCATGAGTCGATCTCTTCGTGATGATATATGTTTTGTCATGGCTTACGCCTCGTGCAGTGATTTATTTCTAGTGATTCCATGGTAATTCCTTCTTTGTAGTTAATAGTTGTAGCCAAAGAAGGTAGGTCTAAATACGAAGGTTTGAAGTCAGAATCACTATGTCTGGAGGGCGGAATGACGACGAGGTAATAAGGTTAGTTTTCTGCTTTTTTGGTTCGGCATAGTTTGTGGATAGACCCGAATAGTATGATGGCTCTTGATAAGCGCCATCGTCTTCATTTTTGAGATGATCTATCTCTTTCTCCGTAGGCGGCGTAGGGACTTGGTGCTGGTTCATGCAGTCGACAATATCTACACTCGAATGACCCATATTGTCCATTGAAGACATCGCGAACGTCGGCGAACCTGCAATGGCAGGTATGATAATAGAAATCGCAACTACGATAGGTAAAATAAGTCGGTTAATGTGTAGTTTATTGAACATAAGTCTTGTATCCTACTCACAAATATACTCCGAACAAATGACATATTCAATAGTGCGCATATATGTATGTTATGTTACACTTAGTGACATGAGCAGTGGTATTTTATCTATCCAAGAAGAAATCTTTAAACTTATTGGTAATCAAAAACGACTTGAGATACTTCTTTTGTTAGAGAACCGTGAGCTAAATGTTGGCGAGATGACTGACATGCTAGGCCTCCGTCAAGCAAATCTATCACAGCACCTCACCCTTCTCCGTGCACAGCATCTTGTGGAAGTACGCAAGAAAGGGCGTGAATCTTTTTATACCCTTGCCGATGATAGTATCGCAGTCGCGATTCGAACAATTCATGATTTTCTTCGCAAAACTCACCGTATTGATGCTGCTTTTGATACCAAATCCTTATTCCCAATTGTCACCGATCCAGTGTGCGGCATGCGGTTCAGCGCTTCAAAGGCTTTTTCTCACATAGATAAGAATGGTAAATTGTATCATTTCTGTGCGAGCGGCTGTGAGTCTGCCTTTAAGGCTAGTGTAAAACTAACTAATGAAGAGCACTTTGCTCAAGCCGTTCACGCATAGGAGGAGCACATGAAAAAAACTCAATTCGTAGCATTTGGTTTGATAATTATACTATTGGTGTTTGTAATACTACTACTGAACGATAAATCACAAAATAAGTTAAACCCTTCTACCGAAACAAGTCAAAGTTCTCAGTCAGATAATCAAACAAGCAGTATGTATGCCAACATGACAGGCAATCAATTCGACAAAGCATACCTTACCGATATGATCGCACACCATCAAGGCGCCCTCAATATGGCAAGCCAAGCCCGAGAGCTCGCAACAAAAGCAGAAATCCGGACCTTAGCCGATGTTATCCTTACTTCTCAATCTACCGAGGTACAACAAATGATGGATTGGCAACAGGAATGGAACTATTTAGCAACGGATAGTAGTAACCCGCATGCAGGCCATATGATGGAATCAAGCGGTAACATGGGTGATGATATGGCCGATATGGAAGCAAAGCTAAACAGTTTGAGCGGCGAAGTCTACGACAAAGAATTTTTGAAACAGATGATTTTGCATCATCAACAGGCTGTTGATATGTCGAAGTTTGCAGATACAAACGCCAAGCATCAAGAGGTGAAAGACTTAGCACGAGCGGTCATTACTGCTCAAGAAAAAGAAATTGCCGACATGAAGAGTTGGCAACAAAAGTGGGGCTACTAAAGGCATATGCGCAAGGTGCTGGCGGGCGGTGCTTTGCTCGTCCTAATTACTGGAGCTGTTTTCCTTACCCCCCACTATTCAGGATCTCATTAGCGATGTTGATTATGCCCAAAAGAAATTAATCCACCACCAGCTAGGTGCCATGATCGCTGACAAGGCAAAGACTGATGCGACAAATCCAGAGATACGCAAAATTGCCCATACGGTAAGCTCACAGGAAACTGAAAGAGCAAGCGTCTACGCAGCCCTACTCACATCATGGAACGAAAGCTACCTGAATATTACCGATTTAGTGAAACTCGAAGGTGCAAAAATAGGATATGGTGAGTTGGTCGAATTACAAATAGCCTCTCAGGCGGAATATAAAGCAGAGATGAGGACTTTCAGAACTATCAGAAATCTATGCTATAAGTGGCTATACACGAACTACGCTTGACCCATACTATTTATGAACCTCCTTATTCGGTGGACAAATGAGCTCGAGATAGATCGGCGTATTATTTCGCAGCTGTCACTTTGAGATAATATATTCAGGCTTCATTCCCATAGAATTTCATCGTCTCCTCTTTCGAAGACGCCTAAATTATCTCGTCCAATCAAAGTTCTATAGTCGACCCTCATCCCCAGCCAAGATGATTATGCCTTAGATGACGAGAGCTCGTCATTTTTTGTTTGGCATTTCACGGTTCAGTGCATTTGTTAAAAGCCCTATTAGGTATTCTTGCAGGATAAGCCTATAATAGATATACAAGGTAATATATTTAAACAAATGTAAATATATCAGCTCTTATAAAATAAGGAGGAAAGCATATGTTATTAACAATCGTAGCCGTATTGGTGGTACTTTGGTTACTGGGATTCACTCTCAGCATTGGAGGGTGGTTAATTCACTTACTAATAGTCATTGCTCTTATAGTCTTTATCTATGATATGGTCGTTCGACGACAAACGAAGTAGTTTCCCTATTCAGCTTCTCGTCCGGAGAGCACTCTAATAAGAGTAACTAAGCCCCATGCAACTACTCCATAAACAACAAACGCGATAAGTGTTGCGGGTTCAAAAACGGATGTAGTCACTGCTCCTCTTGCTAGGCTCTCGTTAAATATGCCGATGAACGGCGTGACGAATATTGCAGATAAATTATAGATAAAGTCCACAAAGCCATTTGAAGGATTTGCGCCTAATAGTTGGAGAATAAATCTGAATGCCAGCAGGATGTCTAACACCCCGAAAATAAAATATATCAAATAACTGGCTGTTTGATAACCGGTCACATTTCTTTTAGTTGGCTCTTGTTCTGGTGTAGTATCGATATTGTCGGATGTGGTGATCGTTTCTTTTCTGATGTTTGGCATATTGCCTCCTTCTGTTATGACGGTTCACTAGTACTAGTATACTCTTTATTATTGACAAATAATTCTTTAGTGGAATAACTAGGATTTGAATATGAAATCTTCCTGGAATACATCCACTATCCCCTGCCAAGCTTAATCGTAACTCTAGTCTTTATTCCGATATCTATCGAACATGGATGTAGCATAACTATGACGAGATAGCAGCGCCGTAAGCTAGGTGTATACTAGATATATGAATATATACATTGCTGACATTGAGAAAGAGACGCTAAAAAACTCAAATTATCGCAAAGTTGAGTACACCACCCACAACAGCCAACTCGTATTTATGACAGTTCGGCCTGGTGATGAGATTGGTAATGAGATTCACGGTGTTGACCAGTTTATCCGTGTTGAAAGTGGTGAAGCGCAGTCGATCCTAAATAACGGCGAGAAAACTAAAATGCTTACAAAGAATATGGCAATTATTATTCCAGCGGGCATATGGCATAACATTAAGAATATCGGTGATAAAGATCTGAAAGTCTATACAATTTATTCAGGCCCAAATCACTTAAAAGACACCACACAGAAAACAAAAGCTGACGAGATTGAAGACAAGTGGGATGGAAAAACTGACCTAGACTAGGAAAGCTTCGCGATTGTATTTGGTATGATTAACTGATGATTACAAATAATCAACATATAAAATTAGTTGTGAAAAACATTCAAAAAGAAATGCTCGATTATCTCAGTATTGTCTTCGAGAGACCGTCTGGCTTTTTGTTCGAAGCGGGTGATTGGATTGATCTTGAATTTAAACAGGGCATTCTGAAAGGCGGTAAAACATATTCTCTGTCTTCATCACCGACCGAAGGTGACCTTGTCATTACGTTTCGTAAAGGCTTAAGTGAGCTGAAGCGTGCTTTACAGTCTGCATGTATTGGAGATGAAATGTACATCTCTCAATTCGGAAACGACTATGATTTCCAGCTGAATAAAAACCGCTCTAGTGTGCTTATAGCGGGCGGCGTTGGAATCGCTCCATTCAGAAGTATGCTCAAGGAAATGATTGACACTCATAGTAAAAGTGATGTGTTACTTATTTATCTCAACCAGAACCAGGAATTCTTATTTGAAGATGAAATCAATGATTGGTCTATAAAACTCCCTAATCTATCGGTGACATATATAAATACAAAAGACATCAATAGAAAAAAGCGAGAAAAGCTGATTCAGTCCATTGTTAAAGACATGTCTCAAAACTTTTATATATCCGGTCCTCCTGGGATGGTTGAAGTAAATGAGCATTTGCTCATCGATATGAGCGTGCAGGTTCGAAATATACGAATCGATAGCTTTGGCGGATATTAACGTATCGGCGTAAAAGGTGCTTTCGTCCTGGAACGTGACCACTATACCTATCGTCATACATAAAGCCTCCGAAATGGAGGCCTTATAATTGCAGCTAAGTGGCAGTAATTAAGTAATTACCTTAGGCTGTTTCGGTTTCTTTACGGCTTTTTTGTGCTCGGTTCCTTTAGACATAATAAGTCCTTTCGTCTATGGTTTTATTATAACAATAAAATAGTACTTGGGTTGTGATCTTCTCGAAATGCATGAAGTCGATCGGGTCTTCTTTTTTAAACGCTACTTAATCGCTGCACGTTCCGATGCTTGATGTTTGCTATCTCGAACGGCAGTGACGGTCCAACCTTGATTTTGTTGAGGTGGCTGCTCGACAGTATTCGAGCGGTTCACTGTTTCATCCCAAAGTATAATGGTACGTTGATTAAGAACGATATCATTTTGTTCGCCACGAACGTATTCAGGAAATAGTCCGGTGGTGTTGGCGATATCGATCAGATGGGTATCGATAGTGTTCGCCGCCTCGTTGTAGTGATGTCGTCGCAAACCATTGGCGATATAGTGTGTATCCCATAACCAGACGCTGCCATTATGATATGCGCCGGGTCGAAAGCGGAGTTCGTCCGAAGCCAGCGTGCGAATACCGGCGTGGCACAACATTTCTGGCGAAAGAAGTTGTTCGACGACGGCGGTACGTTTGCGAACAATCTCGGGATCGTCACCGTCGAGTAATCGCGAGTTAAGCGTATGCCCCATGTTGGACGTTCGAATTTTTAACTGCCGAAGCTTCCCTTCGTCGTCACGATCGGTTCCGAGGACAAAATATCCACCCTTATCTTCAGTCCAAAAATATTTAAATATTGCAGCCCGTAGTTCATCGGCTTGGACGCGGAGGGCGTTCGCTCGAGTCTCGTTATCGATAATACGGTCATATAGTTCGGCTGCATCAAGCATGGCGTCATAGGCAGCGACTTGAACCTCTAGCGATGCAATGCCTTGTGTGTGATTCGCGAGTGCCCCATCGGCGTGATGGTAGGCGTCCCATGAATCTTTCCAAACTTGATTTTCGATCCCACGAGGCAGGACGGATTTAAATTCGACCAAACCCTCGGGGTTTTGCTCGCGACGATGCGTTATCCAGTCGAGCGCACCATCGAGGGCATCATGGATCGTACGATCTCTGCCGTTACGGTCGACGTATCGCTGTTCTAGGAAGCCATAGTTTCCGGGCTTTAGTAGCGTATAGGCAACGAGCAATCGTATAAATTCAGGTGTCGAATCAACCGATCCGTAGTATGGCCATTGCCACCCAAGTTCATCGGTTAGTCGTTTGGCGATTGGGTCATCGGGGTCGCGCGCCTCATGGAAAATTCGCCCTTCTTCCTCTTCGCGGGCAGTGTTCTGTGTGACACCTTGCAGCTCTGCGTGCGTCAAGACCGTTGCGCGGGCGAGTTCGGGATAGATATTTATCATGTCATGAGCCATGCGCAGCGAGTCGCGTCCAAACAGGGCTTCGTAGAGGTGCAGATACTCTGAGTTTTCAGCGCGCTCACCGTCTTCGGTGGGCATTGCCATCGCAGCGAGTGCTGGACCAGCGTTCCCAATCTCATCGATATAATTCGATCGAGTGAGGCGAAGAAGCTGTTTAACTGAAGATGGTTTTTCGGGATAATGCAGCACTGGGTGCTGCGTAATAGAGATGAGCTTTTCGCCGGCTAGCAAGGGATAATCAGGCATTAGCTCTGGATTATTTGTATCGGCATGAGCGTCGTCCATGTGGTTAGTATACCCTTGTTGTGCTACAGTGGATAGATAGGCATGATTAAGAAAAAACTGCGCATTGCTGTCATTGCACCACCTTGGATTGCCCTCCCCGTAAAGGGTTATGGAGGCATCGAACTGGTACTTCAGGGGCTCGTTACTTCGTTGAAAGCATCTGACGATATTGAAGTAGAGTTGTTTGCGAATGGTTACCGGAAAATGCCAGGAATCACGACGCACTCTCTGTTCAAGGAAGAACAATTTGAACACATTTATGAACCTTATTTCGAAAGTTACGCAATTGTCCGCGCGCACCTTGAGTTCGCGTACAATACCATTAAAGAGGATGGGAACTTTGACATTATTCACGACCACGTTCCACATATTGGCCCGGCTTTTTGGTCGATGGCGTCGAGTCATACTCCCGATCTCCCACCAGTACTTCATACGTTTCACGGGCCACCCTTCAATGCAGCCGATGATAAAAATTCTGGCTCGGTTTATAACACGCAGGATATTCAGCAGATACGTGATTTCGGTTCACTCTACTTTTCGTGCATTTCTGACGCAATGGCGAGTTCTGCTCCATCGAATGTAAAGCCACGCTTGGTTGATTCGGTGCACAATGGCGTCATCCTCAAGGACTTCCCTTTTGTTGCAAAAAAGAAAGATTACTTTATCACCCTCGCCCGATTTGCACCCTACAAAGGGCAGCATATTGCCGTCGAAGCGGCTGCGAAACTAAAAAAGCGATTACGCATGGCAGGAACGATCGCCGATATCAGCTCGAACCGTAAACTACTTTGGGAACTATCGAATCCAATTAGTCGTTATCGCACCGATCCTCAATTTAGGTATTACAGTGATAAAATTCTGCCCTACGTTCTGCGTTACCCACGCATCACCTATTCAGGCAGCCTCAGCGGAAAACAAAAAATGAAGTTCTTGTCTGAAGCAAAAGCTCTCCTCTTCCCGATTACCTGGGAAGAGCCATTCGGTATGTCTGTCATTGAAGCCTTGGCGTGCGGTACACCAGTAATTGCCATGAACCGTGGTGCAATGCCGGAAATTATCCAAAACGGCGTCAACGGGTTCCTTGCAGACACCATCGAAGAGTTCGAGGCCTACATGTCGCGTATTGATGAAATTGATCCTGCGGAGTGCCGTAAATCAGTTGCGATACACTTTTCTGATACCGCCATGACGGATAAGTACATTACTTGCTATAAGAATATATTGAAGATAGAGGCCAAGAAAGCAGCTGACGTTCGGGTGGAGTAGCCCTAATTATCAGTCGAAATTTCGTCGCTCACGTTTTGGTGCTCGTTTGTGCTGAGGTTTCCAGCCACGATGCGCATGGTGTCGTCCTGGTGTGTGGCCGTTGCGGAAAGTGGACGCGATCTGATTCATAAAGTCGACCCCAAGATGAGTAGAGAGCAGCGATAAGTCTGCTAGCTCTTTGCGCTTTGCCGGCGTGAGGTCTGCGTAGTTGACGGTATTGCCGGCGATTGCTTGGACTTGGCGATGTAGCTGCGGGTATGGCACGCCGGGAATCCTTTTAGAGTGTGACTTTGTGAGCATGAGTCGTTCTTTCTCGAGTTGCTCGTAGGTCCATTTTGCGACAGCCTCTTGGAAGAATTTTTGATTTTGGCGGGTATTTTGAGTGATTGGAATACCCGCGCCTTCGAAGGTGCGTTTACCGGCTCGGACTTGTTGGCGGATCATCAAGGTTCCGGTGCGTGGATCAAAGACCATTTTGCCACGCTTACTGGCGAATTGTTCTGGGGCTAGGTCTACCAGCCAATCAGTATTGACGACAGTAATGCCTTGGACAAGTTTGAGTGTCTGGAGCGTCCCGTCGCGGGTTGGTACTTCGAGGTCAAACGGCGTGCCCGCGATGAGCAGTGCATTCCGAACGACAGTCGTACTCGATAATTCACGCGTGACACTCGATCTGATATGCGTGACACGTCCCTGTTCGTCGATCGTCCATAGCTGATCTATTTCGCCGGCAACAATACAGCGCATCAAAAAGTTCTGTTCTTCGTCCGTCATAGGTGTCAGGAGTGAATCATCGACATCGATATCGTTCAGGTCATTATTGAGTCGTTGCATGACTTCGCGGGCCTTCAAGACATTTTTGCTGATGATACCAAGCTCTTCGTAATCCTCGAGCGCAATGTTTGGGAGCGCCATATATAGTTCATATTGCGCGAGTAGGTCAGACTTCTTTTGACGTGTGAATTTGTGCCAACCGGTATAGCGCGTGCCACCTTTGGCGATGCCGCCGACTTCTTGAATAGCGATGATAGCGGCCATTTTTGTTTGGACTTCGTGACCGTAGCCTTGTGATTCGATGAGCATGCGGGCGTAACTCGATTCAACTGGATAGTGTTCCATGTCGCGGCCAATACGTGTGACGTCACCTTGATAGGTCATCGCACCAAGCGCAATCAGTGTTTGTTTGGCACGACGAATTGCAGCCTTACTAGGGTCGTGATAAAAGTCGAGTTGTTCGATATCGATACCAACGTTAGCGAGCCGTAGCGTGAGGCGATCGATGTGTTTACGCAATATTTCAGGCGTGCCGTATTCGGGTCGATCGCCAAACTTCAAACATGGGAGGATATCGAAAGGAGCTAGGATGTACTGGCCTGGCTTGGTCCGTCCGGCACGACCGGCTCGTTGCAGGGAGTCAGCTTGTGAGATCTGGGAAATAAATAACCCTTCGACACCGTTACGGACTTCACTTCTTCGTTCTAGTCCGCTGTCGATCACGACGTCGATATCGTCGATCGTGACGCTCGTCTGGGCAATGTTTGTCGCCAGGATAATCTTGCCATGTGGATAATTCGCAAAAGCCGCTTGTTGGGCGGTCGCTTCTAGTTGCGAGTGTAATGGAATGACGGGAATGTGTGCCGCCGCTGCTTGCGTCGCGATTGCATCAGTGACGTCTTGGATCTCTGATTTTCCAGGGAGGAATACCAAGATGTTACTCGTGGTATTTTTCATTTTATCCATAATTTCAGCGATGACATCAGTCCCGAATCGTTTCTTGACGGGGAAACTGCGCCCTGGAACGCTAATAACGGCGGTCGTGTCAAAGTATGTCGCCAGTGGCGCCGTGTCGATAGTAGCGCTCATAATAACAACCTTGAAACGAGCGTCTTCGGCACAGCGTTTTTTCGCCCAAGCAATCAACACTTCCATGTTTTCGTTCCATTCATGCACTTCGTCGAGAATCAAGACTTGGTGGTCACTAATACCTGCGCCGGTAATTTCACGGACTAATTGAAGGCCGTCCGTACAATAAAGAATTTGCGTCCCTGGGTTATCGTCGCGTTCGTGGGCGGTACGATACCCAATAATATATTCGGCGTTATCGTGTGTGCGAGCTTCCCACTCTTCACGCACTCGTTTTGATAAGTTCCGGGCTGCCAAGATGCGTGGTTGTGTGACGATGACTTTACCGTAACCGTGGTCGGCTAAATACTGCGGCACTTGGGTACTTTTACCAGCACCTGTCTCGGCAGTGATGATCGTTACTTGATTGGCATCGACAGCCTGAGTGATGGCTGCATGGTAATCATAGATCGGTAGATCGGTAATAAAGCTAGATTCGGGAATCTCCATGCCTTCATTGTACCGTATTGAAGCATTTACGCTATTGCTATCGAGCGATTATACTAAAAGACACGCATGCACTATAACGACCCCACTCCCCCAAAGAAGCGAACCTCAAAACCAAAGCCCGTCAATCACGCCATAGATTTCGGGCTCGACGTGACATCTGGCGATGATGACCTCTTTCGCTGGTTCCTTTTGTCGTTTTTATTCGGGAAGCCAATTCAATCGACCGTTGCCGCCCAAACCTGGCGATTATTCATTGAACGCAAACTGGATACGCCGTGGGCTATTCTTGATACGACCCACTGGGAACTCAAAACGATCTTGGATGAAGGAAAATATACCCGTTACGATGAAGTTATGGCAACCGCTTTGCATCGCTGCATGGAAGGGTTGATTCGCGACTACGAAGGCTCGCTTGTCCTGATGTTCGATAGCAGTCTGGATGAGGATGAGTTTTCAAAACGCCTCCAGACGCTCTATGGGGTTGGGCCAAAGACTGCCGAGATTTTTATGACTGAAACTGAAGAGTTATTTGCCCGTCGGGTTGAGTAGTGATGATTATTCTAATTCACACGTCAAAAACAATGCGACCACCGGCCGAAAATACGATCGATAGATTGTCGACGCCGGTGCTGATTGAAAAAGCCAGAGAGCTGAGTGTCTACGCCAAGACCTTGACTCTGGCTGATATCCACAAAACAATGCACGTGTCCGAAACACTAGCGGTCACGACGAAAAACCTATTAGAGAGCTGGACAGATCAACCGGCATCGCAGCGAGCGGCGATCGACAGCTTTTTGGGCGATATCTATAGTGGCCTTCAGGTGAGCGCACTGACTGATGATGACCGAAGTTACGCCAATGAACATATGCGCATCTTGTCGGGCTTGTACGGCATCGTACGTCCTTTGGATGGGGTGTATCCCTATCGTTTCGAGATGGGCTATCGGTTCCCTGACCTTCCTGGCAAGAATTTGTATGCATTTTGGGGTGATACGATTGCAAAAACATTGCCAGAAAATGAGGCGATTGTTGATCTATCGGCTGTTGAGTACGGCAAGACGGTAACAAAGTATGTCGATCCAGCTCGTATTATCAGTCCCCGCTTTTTAACCATCAGCCAAAAAACGCTGCAACCTATCTTTGTCGTGGTTCACGCCAAGATTGCACGGGGTGCATTTGCGCACTGGATGATCAAGCATCGCGTCGAAGCTGTTGAGCAATTGCCGACGTTTCGCGAACTTGGCTACGTCTATGACGCGGGCTTGAGTACCTCTGCGGTACCAGTGTTTGTATGCCAAGAATTTGGCGGTATTGGACTGAGCGTTCGATTGAGCTAACGGTATTTGGTATACTAACCTTATTAAGGAGACACATGTCAAAACTATATATCCCCGTCCTCGCTGGGACGACCCGCGAGCAACGAAAAAGTATTTATGCTGCCCGTCTCGTCGCCGAAGTCGGTAATACCTTCGAGGAAGTCGAAACTGAAGTGATCGATCCGAAAGACTATTATTTTCCTGGTGACGGTAATGATCCAGAAGGAAAAGATCCTCGCTATACCGCCGTTACCGAGCGAGCCGACGGCTTCTTTATCGTCTTTCCTGAATATAACCACAGCTTTCCAGGTACGCTAAAACGAATGCTCGACAGTGAGCTGAGTAACTATATTCATAAACCAGTCGCCTTTGGTGGCGTCTCGTCGGGTCAATGGGGTGGCGTTCGTGGCATCGAAGCGCTGATTCATCCGGTTCGTGAAATGGGCATGGTTGCAACCTTTACTGACATGCAGTTCCCAAAAATCAACGACCTCTTTGATGATAACGGAACACTCTTAAATGAAAATTACCGTGACTACGTTAAAGGTGCCTGGATCGAGTTGATCTGGATGGCAAAAGTATTGCAGCATGGACGTGAAAACGTTGCCAGCAAGTACCACTCGTAGAAAGAGTGATAGATGAGGTGTCGCTTTAAAGCATTGAACCTAGGTTAGTAGGCAGCGACAGTTGTTTGTGTTTCGTGCGCAAGTGCGAGACGTACAATATGGAGGATCATCGCTTCATAGCCAAGGCCAAGGTTTAGCGCGTACGCTCTAGGGAATGAGCCATAGTTATCGATAAGGCTTGGGATAAGGTTCACTTCAAGAAAATGCGGCGTACCTTCGTCGTCGAAGCGGACATCGATGCGTCCGTAGTCGCGGGCGCCAAGTGCACGAAAGGCATCGATAGCAAACGTCGTGAGCTTTAGGTGGACGGCTGCATCGGTCACTCCGAGGACTGTTGTTTCCTCGTCAGCTGTTTTGACGGCACGACTGAGCATGCGGTCGCCATTACTGTCTTTACTGGCTATTAATTCAATTGGCATAGCCGTGAGCTGATGTGTCGTCGAGTCGTCGATGACTGCAACGCTAAACTCGCGTCCTCGCAGGTAGGTTTCTATGAGCGCATCAGATTCGTGCACTTGATGAATGGAGGTAATTTTATCCTGCAGTTCCTTTATAGTGCGGACTATTGAGAACTCATCAATACCCTGGCCACCGCCTTTATTGCTCGGCTTGACGAAAAGTGGAAAGTGCAAAGTGCCTTCGTCTGTTATCTTTTTATCACCACGTCGAACGATCTGAAACGCGGCAGTTTTGAGGTTATTCTCTACCATGCGCTGCTTGGCGAGGTGCTTGTTTACTCCCAGGCGATGCGAAAGCATTTGTGAGCCAGTATGTCGAATACCGTGTGCCTCGAGTGCATCGCTGACCCATATTTTTGTCGCGAGTTCAGTGTCGTCTTTGACGTAGTGTATACCAAGAAATACAAGGTCAGGCTGTCGAGCGACAAGTGCCTCAAGGTCGGCCTTCGTATCGATATTCGTCATCACTACTTCCGTGTAGTATTGCTGTAGAGTCGTGACAATTGCACGGGCCGAGACTTCGCTCATCGAGCTGTAGGCTCTGATTTTTGAGCGTACAACTTCAATACGGAGAATATTTTTTGTCATTATAGGAACACCTTGCAGTTGACTGACATGTCAATTAATCCTTTTTGTTAGGGTGAATATTTATTAGTAGAAGCTGGAGGGATGCCCAAAATGAAGTCAGAGAGACGAACGACACGTTCTATTAATCATGATTATGTCACAGAAAATATGATTTTGCAAGGACAAGCAGGCAGGTATCTGTTACAATAGTAAACTGTGATCGCTGATATAACTGTATCCGAAAAGTCCTTTGGACCAAAATCCCTCATGTCTAACGTGAGGCTGACTATTAATGATGGCGAAAAAATCGGCGTTATTGGACGAAACGGTGTTGGCAAGTCTACCCTCTTTGGTATTCTCGTCGGAACTGACAAAGACTTTACTGGTGAAATTATCTATAAACCCGGCACGGTGACTGTTGCAACCCAGCAGGAATACCACGACGTTGGTGACAAGACGGTCCTTCAGTATGTTCTTGAGGGTCTGCCTGAATACTCAAAACTCAGTCATGTGATTGAGACCTACCCTGAAACAATGGGCGACAACATGAAAAAGATTCATGAATACAGTGAAGCACTTGTCCGTTTCGACGACAAAGGTTTCTACCAAATCGAAGAACAAATCGAACGTGAACTAACTAACTTTCAGCTTCCTGATATTTCCCACCGTCCCTTCTCTACCCTTTCTGGTGGCCAAAAACGTTTGGTTGAAGTCGTCAAGATTATGCACTCTGACGCTGACCTTGCGCTCGTTGACGAACCAACAAACCACATGGACTACATCGCTAAAGATCAGTTTATCGACTGGCTCAAAGGTGCGCATGAAGGCGTACTGTTGATTACTCACGACCGTGATGTCCTGCGTGAAGTCGACCGTATCATCGAGCTCAAAGACGGTGGTTCAGCCAGCTTTAAAGGCAACTACGACTCATATCTAAAGCAAAACGCCGTTTCAACTGGTAGCCAAATGAACGAATTTGAAATGATCGAAAAGCGTATCGTTAACCTCAAGTCAAAAGTTATCGAGTACCAACGCTTCAAGGAAAAGTCTCGCCACGGCGGCACCATCCAGCGTTTCAAGCGCCTCGAAGAAGAATCTCGTAAGGAACTGGCCGAACTACAAACGCGTAGCAAGCCAACCTTCTGGATCGACAAAGACTCTGTCGACAACCTTAACTACAAAGTCGCTGCTCAATATGACAAGTTCAAGGCAAAGAACGTTCGTATCAACCTCAAGAGTGATGAATCACGAAGCAAGCACGTCCTTATCTCGGCGCGAAACCTCAGCCTTGGCTATGACAAGCCACTCTTTGAAGGCATCAACATCGACCTCCGTGAAGGTGAAGCCATTGAATTCCGTGGACGTAACGGTGCGGGTAAAACGACACTTATTAAAGCTATCCTCGACGACCCATCTGTTACGACCTACGGCGGTGAACTGACGCTCGACAAGCAAGTCCGTGTCGGTATCTACGAACAGGAAGTCTCTTCGACCTACTTTGATATGCCACTCGAGGAAGCTATCGAACGTATGTATCTTTCAAAAGACCTGCCTATTTCGACGACAAAGATCCGTTCACTCATGAGCGACTACCTCTTTACTGAAGGTGATGGTAAAACGCCCGTGAAGCGCCTCAGCGGTGGTCAGAAGGCTCGCTTCCAGCTGATTGCGATGTTGGCACACGAACCACAGCTACTCATCCTCGACGAACCGACAAACCACCTTGACCTTCCAAGTATCGAAGAGCTAGAAACTGCCCTCGGTAAGTATTCTGGTGCGATTATCTATGTCAGTCACGATGGCTACTTCCGCGACAAGCTTGAGGGCGATGTCCTCAAAATTGGTGCGCAGTAACTCGTCACCGACACCTGCGACCATCACTTGGTAGAAAATACTGCAAACAAAAAACGACTCATACGAGTCGTTTTTGCTTAGGCCGCAATTTTGAGTTTTAAGCTTTTGAGCTTTTTCTTCAGTAGACGCTTACGAGCAGCGCCGTGCCAGTTTTTATGCTTAGCCATTCGGTGGTCCTTGGTATATTATGTCGTTGTTATTAACTTCCTACTATTATACCATAACACCTCTAAAAGTACTGTATGTTATCTATTGATGCTATAGTCGAACCTATGAAGAAAAAATATTTGTCAAAGTTTCAGGTGAAAGATAAAACAGCTAAAGCCGAATTAGCCCGTGCTCACGAGATGATCGTGCTACTAGTGATCGCGTTGATGTATGTTCTGACGCTCTCGAGCACCATGCAAGTCATTCTTGACCCGCTACTGGCGTGTATTGCCGTCGTGCTACTTGCTGTTGTCGGCGTTATTTCTCTGTCGATCGTTATCACGCTGCTTCGTAAACGATAAATCCTCTACCATAAAAAATACGCCTCTAGATGAAGGCGTATTTTTATTGTCCGGGCTAAAGATTAGCGACGGTCTTGCATAGGAACGAAAGTGAAAGCTTTTCCGCTTGCACCACCACGACCAGTACGGCCGATACGGTGAACGTAGTCTTCGTATGTCGCAGGTTGTTCGAAGTTAATCACGTGGCTCACGTTAGGAATATCGAGTCCACGAGCAGCAACATCGGTTGCAACCATGATGCGGACTTTGTTTTCCTTGAATGACTTGAGGGCACGTTGTCGTTGTGACTGTGACTTGTTACCGTGAATGGCAACAGATGTCATGCCGCTTTGTTCAAGGTGGTCAGAAAGACGTTGGACGCCAAACTTTGTTTCACCAAAGACAAGGACTTTTTCGAATTCTTTTTGTGAAAGCATGTCGATAAGGATCTCAAGTTTTTGGTCCTTGTCACGTGCTTCGACGATGTCTTGCTCAACGTGTTCAGCAGTTTCAGATGTACGAACAGAAACTTCAACTGGGTTGTTAAGGAATGTGTTTACAAGTGACTGAATCGTAGGAGTGATTGTTGCACTAAAGAACAATGTCTGACGGTCACGTGATGTCTGGTCAACAATTTCACGAATGTCGTTGATGAATCCCATGTCGAGCATACGGTCAGCTTCGTCGAGGACGAGGTATTTAACTGTATCAAGCTTGAGTTCACGGCGCTTCATAAGGTCCTTGAGGCGACCAGGTGTTCCGATGATGACGTGCGGACGACGACGAAGATCGCGGATCTGACGTTCGATGTTCATTCCACCAACACAGAGTGCTGAGAAAAGACGCATACCACGTGAGAATTCACGGAATTGTTCGTCAATCTGTACGGCTAGCTCACGGGTTGGAGCCATAATAAGGACAGAGTTGAACTGTTGGCCATCACGGATCTTCTCGATGATCGGAAGGATGAAAGCTGCTGTTTTACCAGTACCAGTGTTCGCGAGTCCAATAACGTCACGACCTTCAAGGATTAGTGGAATTGCTTGGTCTTGGATTGCACTTGGGATTTTGTAGCCCTTTTCAACAATGTTGTGTTGTAGGTCAGAACTAAACGCAAAGTCCATGAACTCGTGCTTTGATTCGTATACTACTTCTTCAGCCTTTGTGACTGCTTTGTTGATGAATTTACTTGGGTGGATGTATGCACCACGTCGGTTTCCACCGCCGCCTGAGCGTCGTTGTCCACCTTGGTTGTTTCCACCGAATGAACGGTGTCCTGGACGTGCACCACGAGGTGCTGTTGATCGGTTTTGATAAGCCATAAAATATAAATCCCTTTCTTCGGGAGAAATTATTAAAAAATATTCTGCATAGCAGACGAACAGTGAGAACCTTTTGATTTCTCACTAGGTAAAGTTTTAATTAACTAACCATGAGAGGCGGTATCCATTCGGATGCGTATAATCTCAATTATAGCACAAGCTACTTTATTTGTCTAGTGTTGTCTGAAAATTACTTTTTAACACGACTCTTTCTAACGGTGGTCGATTTGATGATTCGGTGGTGCTTTTTGGGCTGAGGTTTCTTGCGTGCGTTGGTAATTGTACGCTTAAATTTCTTTTCAGCTTCATTATCGGCGTAGCGTGGCAACGGTCCGTGCGCAATGACTGGGTTCTTTGATTTTTCGTCCATTTCTTTAATCACATCGACAGCAGCGGTATCAATCAACCATTCACGACCAGGTGCTGTCTCGCCAATCGCGGTGATGTGCCAGAGCTGCTCCCCTACTTTGACTTCTTCGGTGATCTGCAATTGTCCTACCATCAATAGTGGACCGCTCGGAAGACGTTCGTTCGCTTTGTGAATCAAGGCCTGTCCCTTTTCTAGGTCGGTCACAAATAGTTCCAGCGCGATGGTGCGGATTCCCTTTGGTGTGATGCGAATCCCCTGAATGTGTTGATTGTTTACCCAGGTAACTTCACCGTTTAGTTCGCGGATGCGGGTTGAGCGTAAGGTGACACGTTCGACAACACCTTGAATATCGAACGGAACGATCTTGACGTGGTCACCAACACCGTACCACTGTTCGATCATCATCGCTCCCCCGGCGGCAACATCACGCAGGATTGGACCAAGCGAGGCGCTGAGGAGGATCAAAAAGATTGCACTGGCTCCAATTAGTGCGGTCGGTGGTTGATCTGGATGATCAAGTAGCCACCAGAAGTAGAGACTGATGACGACTAAAAAGACGCGAATCAAGGCAATGCTCAGTACCAGGTATGTTTCATAGCGACGATAGCGATTGACGGTTGGAAGGTTCTGGCTCTTGTCGGCTCGTGCGCCCATGTGCGCCACCGCCTTTCGAAGCAGATATGCAATAAAACGCCCCAAGACCAGGCCGATCGCTAAACAGATAATAAGCGAGATGACGGCATGTAAATTAAAATACGTTTCTGCGATATAGGTCAGAACATCAGTGCCTTGTGCGAGTGTATTTGGGATAGTCGTGCTCCGTGAAAAAAACGCTGGTTATCAGCATTTAAGGATTAGTTTATAGAATGTGTCCGTAGACTCTTTATACAAGTATACTCTGAGAAACAGCCGAAGAATAGGGCTGCGCTGCCTTTTAGGCTCACTTTCGTCGGGTAACATCCTGTCAGTCCTTTCTAGCTAGAGTGTGACGATAATGCTGATAGTCACGACAGCACCAACGATATAATTCAACCAAATGAATCGGCGCCAGCCCTTGTTGGCCCGAGCTGATGT
>Ga0209511_1000422_pt1 | contig 44032 bp, 73 predicted proteins | sample SSSSmetaG_FD_184141 | JGI IMG/M metagenome (GOLD analysis project Ga0209511, IMG submission 184141) | Glacier valley bacterial and archeal communities from Borup Fiord, Nunavut, Canada, to study Microbial Dark Matter (Phase II) - ​SSSS... | ecosystem: Environmental > Aquatic > Freshwater > Ice >... | reverse complement strand
TGCACAATTTGCAGGTTCTTCTTCCGTTCCAGCTCACGTTGAGATGATGGGTCTCATCGGTATGGGTAACAACCCAATGGTTGGAGCTACAGTTGCTGTTGCAGTTGCAATTCAAGAAGCAAGTGATAGCAAGAAATTCTAGTAAAATACAGTGTTTCAATGGCTTTACTAAAGAGATAAAGCAAGTAAATGCTATTGAATTTGACCGTATAAGTAACACATAACTAACAAATAACTAACACTTATAACTAACAAAACGGGATAGGCTTTCAATAGTCTATCCCTTATTTTATTTTATAGATTTCTTCTTGTAGTTGTTCCATGGTTCGGTGAGTATAAACTTTTTCAGTAATATCTTCAATGGAATGTCCTACTATAAGTTTCAAAATGTATTCGTCCATACCGACACTTTTTGCCATCGTAATAAATGTGTGTCTGGTTTCATGCGGATGGTGTTTCATGCCGAATCGGCTCATGACTTTATTAAATCTAGTCCTGTATTTATCATACGTCATAGATGTTCCTTGTTGTCCATCTTCATCATTAAATAAGCTTATGTTATCTTTATTATATCTGTTCTTCACGAGCTGCAATAAGCATGGGTGGATAGGCACATATCTGTTTCTTCCTGCGTCAGTCTTTATTCCTCCAAACATTGTCTTATTGTCGATATCAATATCTGCGGTATTTAAGATTGCCAGCTCCTGCGGCCGCCATCCAGAATATATTCCAATCAGTATCATGTCAACGAATGGCACGCTCGAATTATTCCATAATTTACTTATTTCATTATCTGTAAACGGAATGTTCTCCCTTTTAGGTGAATCGTTTTTAACCGAATTGCAAAGCTTGGCATAATCCTTATCAACAACCTCATGCCTCAGTGCATATCGGTACATAAGGTTAAACATGCTTTTCATTCTGACCTTAGTATTATCACCGACACTTGCAGTTGTGATAGCTGATTCCAAGTGAGCCACTCGGATCTCTTTCATTTTTAAGTCATATAAAGGCTTACAATAAGTATATGCTGATTTCCATGTTCTTCGTGCGGATGGAACGATGCCTGCGAAATGTTCTTCGCTCCACTTGTCATACAACTCAGAGAAAGTAATACTATCAGAATGCAAATCATAAGGATCTTCGTTATATTTTGCTAGGGCTTGCAATGCCTTGGGCTTAGTATCGTAGTACCCGATTATTTCATATAGCTGCTTTGGCTTGTTTGTTTCTTCATTATAAATAATTTCTTTAGTTCTTCTCACAATCCATGGTTTTCTTCTTTTGCCGGATAGCTTATAAACAGAACCGTACCCGTTTGGTAATCTCATTAAAACCACTCCTCTACCTAAGACTTTTAATATCATCACGCATTTTATTAGCTTTTTTATTTTCATTTGAATCCATAATGCATTTTTTAGCATAAACCTCTTTAGAGTATGTTTTATCAGATTCTGTTCCCTCTGACCCATCTATTGACTTAAAAATAATACTAAAGGCTATTAACATTCCATGCAAAAGGTCAAAATTGATATCTAGTACTTGAATTATATTTTCAATTTTAACTGCACCAATATTTACATAGTCGTTTTCTAAAATCAAATATTCTTCCAATGTAACTCCAGCGTTTAAAGCTACCGATTTCTCAGTTAGATCTTTATTAATACGCTCGTTTTTTAATACATTGCTTATACACATAATTATATACTTGGTGTTATTTAATAGAAACGCTTCTAGATCTAAAGCATGGACTTTGTGTTTATACTTTTCATCGCTTGACCATCCCATTAAGTCTGAAGGAGACAATTCCAAAGCATTAGCAAAATATATTATCTTTGTTCTCGGAACGTCATTAATGCCTGATTCTATTTTATTTATAGTAGATTTAGATTTATAATTCAGTTTTCGAGCGAGTTCTTCTTGAGTCATTCCAAGTTCTTCTCTTCTTTGTTTTATGATTTTCCCTATTTCAGTAGACATAATATCACCTCCTCGTCAATATATTAGCATGAAAAATATTAAAAATCAACTTTTATATAAATATTTTTAAATAAATGTTGACATTTAATCGACAATAAGTTATATTATTAGTGAAAGTAGAATATAAATCAACAAAGGAGGTGATTATGTGACAGATACCGTCAGATTAAGGGGGTTGATAGCTGACTCTGGATTAAAAAAAGGAGCAATAGCCGAACAGTTAGGCATTACGACATATGGGTTGCAGAAAAAGATTGAAAACTTAAACGAGTTTAAACCTACAGAAATTGTAATCTTATGTAAAATACTTAATATTAGTTCTCTTGAGGAAAAGGATAAGATTTTTTTTACCAAAGAAGTAGATTATAAATCAACTTAAAAAAGAATATTAATCACTTTTATGAAGGGAGGCAGTATGGCAGAGCGGATTACAGTTAAAAGAGCTGCGAAGCTAACTGGACTTAGCGAGCTATGTATCAGGGAGGGAATAAAACACGGAGCATTGGAGTTTGGAAGAGCCATTTCATCAAGTACTGGAAGACATAATACAATACATATCAGCCCGTTTAAACTAGCTGAGTATTTAGGTATGACGGTCGAACAAGTGAAAGGAGAAAACAAATGAACAATTTACAGATTTTTAAAAATGAAGAATTTGGAGAAGTAAGAACGGTAATGATTGAAGATTTTCCATGGTTCGCATTGAAAGATGTGTGCGACATTTTGGATTTATCTAATGCCTCGGTCGTGCTCCAGAGATTAGAGGTTGATGAAGTGACTAAGTTAGACTTAGGCAGTCGTTCAGGTGAGACTAATTTTATAAATGAAAGCGGATTGTACACCGTCATTATAAGAAGCGACAAGCCTTCAGCTAAGAAATTCAGAAAATGGGTTACATCAGAGGTTCTACCATCCATACGCAAAACAGGCTCATACCAAAAGCCATTGTCTGAAAAGGAAATGTTACGTATTCAGCTAGGTATGATTGACGATGTGGAACAGCGAGTTGATAAGCTAGAAAATACCATGGTGATTGACTACGGACAACAACAAGTACTAACCGAGAAGGTCAACAGAGCAGTAACCAATTGGCTAGGCGGCAAAGAAAGTAATGCTTATGCAGTAATAGGTAAAAAGTTATTTAAGGAGTGCGGAAAAGACTTTAAGAACTACTTTAATGTTAATTCCAGAAACAACACACCAAGACTCAGATTTGACGATGCAATTCGTTATATCGAGGGGTGGGGGCCTTGCAATAATTCAAAGCTGAACATTCAGAATTACAATGCTCAGAGGGTTATGTAGAAAGGAGGAATAATATATGTTTAAGGATTTTGGACTTAAAATCTGGACGAGATATCTTTTAATCAAATGGTGGATCAAAGGAGATGTCGCTTATAACTTCAAGACTAAGAAATGGGGTCTTGGCAGGAACGAATCAGATAAAACCGCCTAGGCGGTGAAAGGAGGGACAAGTCATGGTAAAGGTGGAACTTTTAAAAATTGAAATAACTTCAAAAAGTGCAGAATTGGCACGTGAGATTGATGCAATTGATGATATCGGATTAGAAACTACGTTATCAGATTATGCAAAGGAATACACAGAACAATTAGAGGATGGTTCTTATCTGACACATTTAAGAATGTGGCTTGGATACATGATTGAGCAGGGAAATAAGAAAGCTGTTGATATTATGAAAAATCTTATTAAGTACAGATTAGCTACAAGGTAAGAAAGGAGGACGAGCTGTGAAACATTATCTAACTAAGTATAAAGAAAATGAAATCTATTATTCGGAATCGTGGCTGCAGATCAATATTTTTGGTAAGTGTTTTTGCTTTTGGAAAAAGAAAATAGAAATATGAGTTTATCTTGAAATTGAAATTGAGAAGAAAGGAGGGCCCAATGCCAGAATTAATCAGTGAAATATCAGAAAAAGAAATACTCCGCCAACAGCTCAAACTATTAGCGGAGAGATCTAAGACTTGTTTAGATGAAGATTTACCAGAAATAACAATGGCCATGGTCGCTATTGTCGATTTACTTTAATTCGTTCGGCTATTTGTTTCCTTACAATATAATATTTATCTACAAATTCTTCGGGGGACAAATTTGAAAGATCCTGTTTTTCAAGATAAAGAAGGGTAAGGCCATCTAACCGATTAGATGGGAAAGTTGACAATTCAACTGAATCAGACATAGTAACAACTCCTTTCATATGTATTTCAGCGTATCATTCTGATACCTACATTATAGGAGCATATTGGAAATTTTACAAGAAAGGAAGTGTTTGAAATGCCAGAACTAATATTCAAGCGTAAGAAGCGTCCACCTGTCGAAGCAACTGGACAAGTAGTGATCAAAATTAACGCTGACTGCTACAACAAGGTTTTAGAGATTGCAGATGAAACAGGAGAGTCACTAAGAAGTATCGTATCAAAGATGGTTGAGTTTGCTTATGAGAATACCAAGTACGAGAGTGATGATTGAAAGGAGGAAGAACCATGTTAAGAGATGTAAGTACATCGGATCTAGTAAGGGAATTAGAAAAACGCGAAGGTGTGAGGAAAATAATTGCTGAACCATATAAGGAAGTAATTAGCAGCGAAGTTGGTCCAGCAACTATTCTAGTAATAATTGACTAGCGAATTTTTGTGCAGCGGTAAGAATTCTTAATATGAGCAGCAAAATAACTACCATGCGAGGTAGCTGCCATAAGGGCTCTATGTTCCGATTGTGGAACGTTATCATAGGAATACAAACCACCATAATTGAAACTTACAAAGAGCGTACTGTTTTCATAACCAACAGCGCTTAAATTTGAAGATGTAACAGGAACCATATTCATAAGTAAAAACTCCTTTCTTATGTATTTCAGATATTCAATTCTGATATACACATTATAGAAGAATATGGAGAAATTTACAAGAAAAAGGAGGGACAAGCAGTGAATAAAGAAGCTATTACAATCCAAGATTGCCTTGATATGTTTGATATGAAAGGCGAAATAACCGTAATCGAAAATGGTCAAGTAACTGAATTTAGGAAGGAGGTGTAAATCATGCCAACAGGAATTCAAATCGTAATACCCGTAGATAAGGATGCAGTAACAGTACAGATCAAACGGATGCATAAGTATCTGCAGTCAGCAAATAGCATCGGAGCCGGAAGCAGTATCAAAGATCTGCAGGAAGCATTGCGTGTTTTATGCATAGCAAAGGGTAGTTACAACGTATTAAAAGGTTTTGGTTTGCTAGCAGATGGAATTACAGTTTCAGATGACATCGACCGCATTGAGAACAAAATCAATGGGATCATGGAAGAAAAGTATCGTAGCAAGGGAATAGTATGGAAGCATTAAAAAAGAGCCATTGGGAGTGCAATCCCGCTAGGCTCAAAGGTAAATAATCTAAGTGCATCATAGCACAGAAATCGGAGGAACGCAATATGTTTAAAGTTGGACAAAAGGTTGTATTTACAGAGGCATCAACAGATTATGAGGCAGGAACGAAAGGAGTGGTCGCTGAGGTTGATGAATACGATATGGGACTTCCTTATTACGTGGAACTAGTAGATGAAGATGGTGACTTGTTCAGCGATTGGTGTCGCGAGAATGGAATTGAAGCAGATGGGGAGGTAATTAAATAATGGCACGTGGAATCGTTAGAAAAATTGATGAACTCGGGAGAATCACTCTTCCGATGGAATATAGAAGGGCGATGGATTTAGAACCCGGAACGTTTATGGATTTGTACATAGAAGGAAAAGTTATTCACCTAAAGAAGGGAAAGGGAAGAAAGCTTGATGAATTAGGCAGGTATACATTACCGATTGAAGTTCGGAGATCACTTGGCATAGCAGAGAAGGATCCAGTTGATATGTACATGGCAGGCGAAGAGATATGCGTCCGGAAGAATTCAAAGGAATGTGCTATTTGTGGCCGGACCGGTGAGCTGTTTGAATTGTATCCGGTAAAGGAAGTACATATTTGTAAGAACTGTGCATTGGCCGTAACCGACATGGTTATGGATAAAGGCTTATGAGTTATTACCATACATGTCCCGGCTGTGGAGCGGCACTTGATCCGGGAGAGGAATGCTCGGATTGTAACCAAGATAATGAGGAGGTAACAGGGAATGAAAATGATACTAAAAAGAATACACATCCAGAACTTCAAAGGGTGTAAAGATAGGATGGTTGATTTTGGAGATAAAACAGCCATCAAAGGAATGAATGGCTCCGGTAAAACTACGGTAGCAGATGCAGTTATGTGGTTGCTCTTCGGTAAGAGTTTGGATGGATCATCTTCTTTTGATATTCGCCCTAAGGACAAGTTGGGAGTTGATATCGACTTCGTGGAGATTTCCGTTAAAGCAGATTTTGAGATTGATGGTAAGCCTCTGGATATCACTAAGATACAGAAGCAAAACTGGGTAACCAAAAGGGGCAGCGAAGAACAGACATTCCAAGGAAATGAAAATAAGTATGTTATAAATACCATCCCCAAGTCAGAAAAAGAATTCAAGGCATACATAGAAGCATTTGTACCAGAAGAAGTATTTAAGTTTGTGTCCAACACCAATGCATTCATGGCTCAGAAGCCTGTTGACCGTCGTAAGACTTTATTTAAATTAGTTTCTGATGTTACCGATGCGGATGTATTGGCAACTGATAAAAAGTTATCTGATGGCTTGTCTGGAGAGCTCGCTAAGTTTACCGCAGAGGAAATCATGAGCAGGGATAAGAAAGCTCTTCTCGAAAATAAAAAGAAGCTTGAAGAGATTCCGGCCAGAATTGATGAAGTCAGTAAGACTATTATTGAGGTTGATTATTCCGAACAAGAGAATAAGCTTGTAGAACTTCGAAATCAACTTACAGAAGTTGAAAGTAGATCCGGAGATACATCGTCAGCCAATGACTTAGTTAATAAACTGAGAACTGAGATATCTCAGGCCAAAGGTAGGCTTGCTGAAATAGAACGGTCCGAGAATGATATGGCTTCGGCTGCTAGAAGAACGGCACAGAATAAGCTTTTTACTGCGGATCAATCCTTATCGGATGCGGTCTACAAAGAAACTAGAACCAAAAGCCATATAGTGAGCGTGAAGGCTTCTATTGAAGACGGTGAAACGCGTCTTAAAAAACTTGGTGAGGAATACACGGCTGAGAAATCCAGAATCATTGACGAAGGATCTAATATTTGTCCAGTATGCCACCAAGGTTATCCTGACGAAATGAAAGAGGATATGGTAAAAGCTTTTAATATCGAAAAGGAAAGACGATTACTTGCAACTAATCACGCAGGTAAAAATGCAAAGGATTCCGCTGATGCGTGCAAGGTTAATCTTGAGGAACTTGAAAAGCATCTATCTGTAGTCAGCGCAGAAATAATATCCTTTACACAAGAGCGAGAAAAGTTGCAAAAGGAACTTGCGGCACTTCCTGTTGCATCGATAGATCTAACCACGAACTCAGATTATCAAACAGTTAAGAGTTCATTAATGAATTCAGAAATGAACCTTGAAAAAGCTATAGAAATGACCAAAGACAGTGAAGCATTGAAGCAGTCTATTATAGCCGAGAAGAGAAGCATTCAGACCGAGATCGATGCGGTAAATAGGATCCTTTCCGGAAAGCAAGTTATTGCAAATGCTCGATTGAGAGTAGAGGAATTGAAGGTTGAACAGAAGAAGTTAAGCCAAGATATTGCCACAGTTGAAAAAGAGATCTATTTACTAGAGGAGTTCAATAAGGCAAAAGTCAATCTATTATCCGAGAAGATTAATTCTCACTTCAAGATTGTTAGATGGAAGTTGTTCGAACGCCAGATCAATGGAGGGTACAATCCGATTTGTGAGCCTTTGGTGAATGGACAATCTTATAGCAGTGCATTGAATAGCGGCCATAAGATATTGGCTGAGTTGGATATCATTCAGGCGCTTCAAAAGATATATGAAGTATCGGTGCCGGTGTTCCTGGATAACGCTGAGAGAATTAATGATTTCAATGTTCCAGAGATGGATTGCCAGTTGATTACTTTGTCGGTTACAGAAGGCAGAGAATTAAAGGTAGAGGTGGCCTAATGCATAGCTACAGAGATTTAAAAGGTCATTTATGGGTTGCGTGCAGTGAATGTAATCGTGGTGGTAATGGTTCTGATAAAGATAAGTGTAGTTGTGGTGGTAATTGCAAGAGGTTCAAAGGAACTGGATGTTTTAATGGTGAAATAATAGAGAAGTACAAGGAGGAAGAAAAATAATGGCGGAACAAACAGCAGTAGCAACACAAAAGAAATATGGGATTGATAATAAAGGAATTGATGGCTTAACCACTCAGCTTAAAGATAAGCAACAGAAGGGATTGAAATTCCCAACTAGTTATTCATTGGAAAATGCCCTTAACAGTGCTTATCTCATGCTTAAACAAGCTACAGATAAAAACGATAAGCCACTCCTTGATGTATGTACTCAGACAAGTGTTGTTAATTCTCTTATGAGCATGGCAACGCAAGGTCTTAATCCAGTTAAGAAACAATGTTACTTTGTGGCAATGGGTTCAACATGTACCCTTATGCCGAGTTATTTCGGCACATTGGCAGTTACAAAGAGAGTGGCCAATGTTACCGGTGAACCAGTTGCAAATGTAATTTATAAGGGCGATGTATTTGAATATGCAATCAATGTTGATACTGGCGAAAAGAAGATTTTAAAGCATGAACAGAAGATTGAGAACATTGACAATGCAAGCATCGTTGGAGCCTATGCAATTGTTAGGACGGACAAGATGGATATCGTTGAGATCATGAATATTAATCAGATTCATAATTCATGGGGAATGGGTGCAGCAAAGGGAAACTCAAAGGCTCACAATCTATTTTCCGAGGAAATGGTAAAGAAGACCGTTCTTAATCGTGCGTGTAAGCAGCTTATTAATTCTTCTGATGATAGCAGTCTTGTATCAGATGAAACTATCCAAGAGTTTAATAATACTCTTGATAATGAAGCTATCGACGTTGCTGCAATAGAGAGCAAGGAAGAAATCGGAGAGAATGCCAATAAAGAAGAATTCGAGATACCGGTTGAGACTTTTGAGGGCGATGTAGTTGGTGAAGCAAAGCAGGAGCCAATCAATAATACTAAGGGAAATACTCCTGCCGCTTCTACTGAACCGGATTGGATGCCAAGGTAGCCATATGAATTTAAGATGTTTAGGTAGCAGTAGCTTAGGTAACTGCTACCTCCTAGAGAATGAAACGGAGTGCTTAATCATCGAAGCAGGTATTAAGTTTTCAGAAGTGAAGAAAGCTATAGATTTTAATACTTCAAAGATTGTAGGTATGTTGGTATCTCACGAGCATGGAGACCATTTCGGACAAGTCAAAGATTATTTGAAAAGTGGTATCCGGATAATGACAAGTCAAGGAACCTGGTCAACTCTTCCGTACGAAGTTGAGATATCTGACAAGGTTATGCGGTCCGGATATTGGTACCAGCTAGGGAATTTTACGATTACACCCTTCTCGGTAGTTCATGATGCGGCCGAACCGTTTGGGTTTATCATCCGGCATCCGGAAATCGGTATATTAATTTTTGCTACTGACACCGAATACATAAAGCATAATTTCGCTAAATTGAAAGCTAATCATATCTTGATCGAGTGCAATTACTCCCAGAAGATAATTGACGGACGTATGCACCAGGGCGAAACGGTAAAGGGATTGCGAGACCGAATAATAACGTCCCATATGGAGTTAGAGACATGCAAGGAGTTCATAGAGGTTAATAAAACTTATAACCTTGACGATGTCGTTCTGCTCCATTTGTCAGATGGTAATAGTGATGAAAAGCTATTCTTAGAAGAAGTGCAAGCAGTTGTCGGCAATAGAACGTTAGTTTCTGTAGCGGATAAAGGGTTTAAATTGAATTTAGACATTATACCATTTTAGGGAGGAATAATACATGAATAATGTAGGTTTAGTCGGAAGGTTGACAAGAGATCCAGATGTAACATATAGCAATGGTGGAGCTTCAATTGCAAAGTTTAACATTGCAGTTGATAGACGCTTTAAGAAAGAGGGACAACCTGATGCGGATTTTATATCATGTACAGCATTTGGTAAAACAGCTGAATTTATTGAGAAGTATTTTACTAAAGGGCAGCGCATCGGATTAACAGGAAGGATACAAACCGGTAATTACATGAATAAAGATAATGTCAAGGTTTATACCACTGATGTTGTTGTGGAGAATGTGGAATTCGTAGAGAGTAAAGCTTCCGGTGGTGGACAAGAGGGATACCAATCTTCAAGACCAGAGCCAAGCAGTGCAGCAGGTGATGGATTTATGAATATTCCAGATGGTATCGATGAAGAACTTCCATTCAACTAAGAAAGGCGAAAGCATGATTGGATTAACAGTACAAATTGATAGTCGAGAAAAAGCAAGGGCTATTAAGAAAATTATAGAAGAGTTCGGTCGACAAGGGGTTAAGTATTACATATCTAAATTATGGGCCGGGGACTATATGTCCCTGGACAACCCCAGATTAATAATCGACCGTAAGCAGAACTTGACCGAGATGTGCAGTAATATGTGCCAGCAGCATGAACGGTTCCGAGCTGAATTAACCAGGGCTCAGGAGATGGGAATTAAGTTGATTATCCTTATCGAGCATAGTAATCAGATTAAGTCAGTTGAGGATGTGGCTAATTGGCAGAACCCCAGGAAAAAAGATGGTAACAAGGCAATGTCTGGTGAAACATTATCCAAGATTATGACCACTATGGAACGGAAATATGGATGTGAATTCATGTTTTGCGACAAACTTCATACTGGAAAGCGAATTATTGAAATCTTAGGTGGTGAGTAGATTTGACCAGGGAAGAAATTGAAGAAAGAAAAGAAGCATTACGAGCGACAATATCAGTTCCGGATATACTTTCTCGGTATGGTGTAAAAGTAAGAGGAAACCGATGCCAGGGCTTTTGCCATGATGGAAAGGATTACAACATGAAAGTATTCAAAACAGGCTGTCGCTGCTTCGTTTGCGATAAGAGTATGGATATTTTTGATATCACAATGCATTTCGAGTATTGCGATTTCTGGACAGCCTTCGAACTACTGGGTGGAACAGAAAAACCAAGTTTTACAGCTATCAGAAAGGCTAAATCAGCCATTAAGGAGCGAGAAGACAGGAATATCAGACAACACAAGATTGATGTTGAATTAAGGCGAATTAGAGCATACGTAACCGCCTACAGAAACATTATTAAGACATCAGAACCATACTCAGACCTCTGGTGCTATGTACAGAATAAATTACCGTATCAGATTTACTTACTTGAATTACAGGATGAAAAGAGGTGATAACACTGCAAGAAATAGATAGTTTGACAGCTATGACTATTTTATCAGAAGACGTTATATGTGAAGTACTCGAAGAACTAGATGAAGTATTCAAGGCCAGGATGCTCCTTACGCTCATAGACAAGGCTCAAACACTGGGGGTTAAAGGGAAGTTTGAAAAACTCGTAAGTGCATACAAGAAGGAAAAATCCAAGCTAGAAAAAGGTAGCAGCACAAAGCCTCTCAACCAGGTTGAGCATGATGGAATGACACATTTTTATGGTGATTATCCGCAGATGAATTGCGGTATGTGGATTGCCAACGATAATGGTATAAGCGCATTTACTTATCTGGGCGAAAGAATTGCTTGCACTCATCCGATTATGCCTATTCAAATTTTGACTAATGCTGAGACCGATTATGTAAAAGTTAAACTAGCCTTTCAAATGAAAGGAAGATGGAAAGAAATTATTGTCGACAACGAGACAATATCGTCAGCAAATAAAATTGTCTCTCTTTCCAAATACGGCATAGGAGTTACGAGTGAAAATTCCAAAGCCCTAGTACAATATATAGCCGATATGAAAAGCTACAATTCAAGCACAATTACCGAACAGATATCTACATCTAAATTAGGATGGATTAATAACGTGTTTATGCCGTATGACTCCGGGGTAATATTCGATGGAGATGAAAACTTTAAAAGTACATTTAGCAGCATTGTTGAATATGGAAGCTATGAAAAATGGCTTGATTTGATTAAAAAAATCAGAAAAGGAAATCGAATTGAAACGAGATTATACCTGGCTGGATCCTTCGCCAGTCCATTGCTTCATAAGCTGAATGCACTGCCATTTATAATTAATTTATATGGAGAGACCGGTAAAGGTAAAACAGTTGCACTTATGATTGCTACATCAGTATGGGCTAATCCAGAGGAAGGAAAGTATTGGGTTAAAGCAAACGGTACTCCTGCATCAGTAGAAATAAGGTTGGATTTTCTTAATCACTTTCCTTTAATGATAGATGATTTATCGCAACTTCAAAAAAAGCTTAAGGATGATTTTTCAGAGTATGTGTACAACTTATGTAATGGCGGTGGTAAAGATAGGGCAACGGTCAACCTAGGACTACAGAGGCAGCGTTATTGGAAGAATGTCATTGTTACTAACAGCGAGCATTCCTTGATCAGTGAAACGATGCAAGGCGGAGCAATAAACCGAATTATAGAAGTTGAAATGGAAGATGGATATATGTTTACATCAGCTGAGGGCGGAGAAATAGCAGAACTTATTAAAAACAACTATGGCTTTGCGGGGCAGATATTTATAGACACTGTAAATCAGCTTGGAATGGGACAAATTAAGAAGATACAACAAGATTTTTCAAAGAGGATATTAGATAAGGCTAAAGAGTTGGAAGTAGAGAAAGAGGAAAAGCAAGTTTTACCAATGAGTATCCTTTTAACGGCTGATAAAATAGCGACGGATTACATATTCGAGGATGGAATTTATCTTGATTTTGACACCTGCGTTGACATATTAAAGAACAAAGGCGAAGTTTCCGAGAATGAAAGAGCTTATGACTTTGTACTATCGGATATTGCAGTTCATAGAAATAATTTTGTACCAGATTTCGGAACATATAAAGGTGAAATATGGGGAACTATTGAGAATGGATATGCGGTTATACATAACAATATATTCAAGGAAATGTGTGATAGAGGCAGTTTCTCTGGTAAAGCTTTTCTCAGTTGGGCAGATAAGAATAATCTTCTCAAGTTTGGTACAGAGCCTAAGGTCAAAAAACTAGGTGGTAAAGCAAGTAGATGTATTTTCCTTAAACTCGATAATGCAGAACAAGTGGATTCTAAGCCGGAGCTTGATGAAGATGGATTTATGAAAATCCCACAACAAGAAGAGTTGCCATTTAAGTAAAAGTTACAAAGTTACAAAGTTACAAAGTTACAAGGAAAATAGGTACCCTGTGAAATGAAAAATAAAATCCGAATATTACGATTTTTCCTCGCGCGTAAGAGGGGTGAAAAAAGTTGTAACTTTGTAACCGTGACCGATAGCCTTAGAAAACACTACATTCTTCGGTTACAAATGACTGTAACCAATAGGGTAAAAAGTGTAACCAAGGGGTTAAAAATTGTAACCGGAGCAGAAAAGAGGATTATTTATGGCTGATTTAGATAAAAAGATACCATCACCAGTAGAGGTAAAGGACATATTCAAATACACATATCTGTTTTATACGAAGTGGAAAGACCTATCTAATCCAGACGATTGGGTAAAGGTAGCCCAGGAGATGAGGGATATCAATCAAATATATGATTGTGACTTGTGTCAGCAGATATTACTTGAATTGGTCAAATGTATCGAGAGTGAATTTAAGTCGAAGGAGGTTAAAATCGTTGGAATACACGAAAAGCCTAATTAATCTAGCTAAAGGAAAACGATGTGACATCTGCAAAGATATCATATCAGACCTACAAGCAGAGAATAATGAATTTCATTATACGAAAACTAGAGCTAAGCATGATGTGTTCGTACATAAAAACTGTTGGAGTAAAGCTAATGGTAAATTATCGAAGCAAGGAGGGGTTTAAGTGAATGAGGAACTACAAGAATTAATGAATAGTAACCCAGAATGGTACAAAAATCTACAGTATGATGATGTAAAAGTATTTATAAAAGCTAATCTTAATAATGCTACTAGGTGTTTTGTGGTTATTGGATACTATCTAAAGTATGCCAGAGATAATGTACTTTTCAAAGAAGTGGTACAAGCCGATATCATCCAGACTGAGCCGGAAGATAAAGAAGAGGATGAAGAACTTGAAACAATCGACCCGGAGCATTACACATGGCGCGATGTAGACGACGAACTTGATAAGCTGACGGAATATGTTGAGTTGTATCGAAAGAATAATGATACTGCCCTTGGAAGAAGAAAATCAAAGATGCGTTACGATGCAATTGTCCTTCTCGATAAGGAACTAAAAAAGAAACCAGTTGTAGTGAAAGAGCCAGAACTTAATCCAATACAACCAGAGCTGCCAATCCTCAAAAATAACGACCAACGCACAGCTTTTGTAGATGCCTATGAGACCTGGCCAGTATGGATTGAGACAAAGGAAACAGAAGAGCGTTATTATCGCTATGATTTATCTGACAATGCCAGTATGGTGGTCAAAGTGTATTATTCGAGATTGTTTGACTATAAGGCTATCGGCGAAAAATATGAGGATAGATTCAAAGATGGCTGGGGCAAAGAAGAGTACTACCTGTTGAAACCGGAAAAGCATTTTAGGGACTGCGAAACTAATAAATCAGCTCTGATTGATTATCTGAAAGAGGTTCAGAAAAAGTAAGGAGGTTGTTAAAGTGGATGAAGTATTGAAGAAGATTGATAAGCAGATAGAATTACAGGAAAAATACAACACTGATTATTCAAATGGTGTAACGATGGGATTAAATCTAGCAAGAAATTATATCCTAGTCGAGCAGAAAGAATGTACATATTCTTTGTACGAAGAGGACGGCGGTGTATGGGAGTGCAGTGGATGTGCTAATCTGCTTGTTTTGACTGATGGAAATCCAAAAGATAATGATTTTGAGTACTGTCCGTTTTGCGGAAAGAAGATAAGTGAAATAGTGGAAACGGAGGAGCCTAATGAATGATACTGAAAAAGCCTTGAACTATTTTAAATCTCGTAAAGCAATGATGTTGGCTGATCAAGTACAGACCTATGAAAATGCTGCAATCGAAGCACTTGAAAAGCAGCAAAACGATTTCGAGCATATCCAATGTGCAAAGCTGCTAGAGGAGAATGGTAGATTATCGGCCGAGTTGACAGAGTGGCAGAATAATGCAATTAAGGCAACAGCAACATTAGGTGAAATCAAGTTGTTAGAGGGGCAAGGGTTGATTGTTAGATTGCCTTGTAAAGTTGGGGATGAGGTCTATATCTTAACACAAAACAAAGTAAGTAAAGTAAATGTGGAGTGGTTTGATTTTGAAGACAAGAATTTGGTTGTACATGGAAACGGATGGAACCGAGTATCTTATAATTTTGGGAAAACAGTATTTCTTACTCAAGCCGAAGCAGAGGGGGCAATGAAGTGAAAGTAAATGACCTGATGCAAGGCCGCAACCAAGGATTAGTGTTGGCATTAGACATTGTCCGAAAAGGTGGCATTGAAGCCCTGGAGAAAGAAATCAAGTATCGAAACATATCCGGAGTATCCACTACGTTATCTAAAACTGAAGTGGAACAAGCGGTACATAAGATGGAATTTCATGCTACTCAGATGGCGATTGCAGTATCTCTGATTACCCTGGCAGATGAATTCGGAATGGGAAAGATGCAGGCGAAGAAATTCAAGGAGACCTTTGATAAAAAGGTTGAGGATGTTTGTCGGAATAATGGTGATACAACGGAGATGATTGAACGGATCAGAGATGAGTTAGGGTTGAGGATAACATTTGATTAAATTAAGATTTGGGAAAGGAAGACGACTTATGAGATTGATTGATGCAGATAGAATGAAAGAGAATACACCTAATTGGTTGCTTGAAACAGATGGAATGCGTACCAGATATCTTCATCCTACGTTAGATTATCAGCCAACTGTAATAGAGGGCGATGTAGCAGATGAAGAATTGAGTTATAAGAGAACAGTCAAAATCAAGCCCCTGACTCTTCATTACTCGATACAACCAAGATACGTTAAGCACATCTGCCCTATATGTGAAGCATTGGGGGATAAACATCAAATAACATATGGAGCAGAAAATTGTCCTTTATGCAATGTGAACCTTATATGGGACGGTATAGAGCAGTAGTTAACTAAACTAAATTTGAGGAGGAAAACGATATGATGAACAGTAAAGAATTATTAGAGCAGGCAAATAGCCATGTAGTTATTATCAATAAGTTAATGGGTGAAGTAGAGGAATTCGAGGGTGTTGTATCAGAGGCTAAAATAGGTGATGTATGTTTTTACGTGGAGGGACACGGTACGACTTTTATCAGAGTTCTTAGTCCGGAGAAGATGCAAGAAATAAAAGCTACAGTTTTAGATGCAATTACCCTGGCCCAGAAAGATAAGACTGCAGAGCTAGAGAGATTACTTGGTGTTGGACCAGTGGAAGCAAAGATTGATTTACTCGAGGAGAAGATAGCCGAGAAACTGATCCAGGAGGAACAGAAGATTAAGGAGAGCGTTCCGGTAGTTAAGAAAGCAGCTGTAATTAATCTGGAATTCGAAGCAGCTGTGAAAGATATGGAAGCGAGTACAATTAAGAAGAAGCTAGAGCCGGTTAAGTATCCAGAAATGACAGTTGAAGCGGTAAGTAAAATGTATCATGAAGAGAATAAGAATATGCATGAAATTGCTGATTACTTTGGTGTAAATAAATCTAAGGTAAATAATTTTATATCAAATAACAAATTGAGTCGTAAGGCATTTATTAAGGCAGATGGCTTCCGTGACTCTATCGTAGAGCAGAAACGAAAGGAGCGTCCCTGAGCAGATAAAGGATAGTGTTAAATGCAGAGTATGTGGCAAAGAAATACTACTTACTGGACGAGTTACTAGAGACACATGGCCATATAAATATAAGCGTAAGCAAAAAGGAGTGACTGAGACTGTATATTGTTGTGGCAGAGAACACTTTATGGCAGGCCAATGTAAAGATGCATAAAAGGACGGTGATGTGATTGACCGAGAAAGAACAGAATGAACAGAAAAAGGAATACCTGAATAGCTATAAAAATCTGTGTAAGAAATTGAGATCCCTGGAAGAGCAAATACAATCACTCCGAATTGCTGCAGAGTCAGCTAAGGTGCAGTCAATCACAGATATGCCAATGGGAAATAAGCAGACTGATTTATCGGATTACATGGTTCAGCTTGAAGTGGTATTTACAAAGATTATTCAGATGAAAGCTGATTGCATGAAGAAAAGAATTGAAATTGAAATCCGTATAGCTGATATGCCCGATGGGATTGAGAGCAGTATTCTCCATAAGCGGTACATAGAGTTTAAGCCCTGGGAGAATATATGTGTTGAGATTGATTACAGTTGGATGCAGACACATAGATACCATGGCATGGCATTGAGAAATTTTAAGATGGTAAATTAAGTCGAGGATGGAAGTGGTATCATATGAATAAGGATTATAGAGAAAGAAGATGTCCGCATTGTGGTAGAACCAACGGATTATATGCAAAATATTCACTTCGAGATGTCAAAAATTTTTATGATTTTAATGGAAATATTGAAGAAAATATGGATTTTGCCTATAAAGATGGCGGTAAAAGATTGTATTGTCAAGTGTGTGATAATTTTGTTTGCAATGAAGAAGATTATCAAAAAATATATGGCAACTAAACTAAAAATTATCATGGTATAGAATGATACACAATGTTTATGTTATTGTTAGGATGCAAAAATAAAAAATTATAAGTTATCGACTGCACGGTAATTCGACCAATATGACTTCTTATGGTGACGACCATAAAGCTGTAACAAACAGTGAAAACTTTAGCGGATAGTTCAAGGAGTTTCAAACACCGCATGCAGAGTGGAATGTCCTATAGTACTCACCACTTAAAAATAAAATGACTATTGCTGGCAACTGTCTTACATGTTGCGTGGATATTTAGTTCAGTTGGTAGAACGAGGATAGCAAATCCTGAAACATCGGTTCGAGTCCGATAATGTCCAAGAGGCGATTTTCTTCATACTTCTTTGTTCGGCCTTTCCCGAAAAGAAAGTGTAGTTTAATTCATTCTTTAATGAATTCGTTTAGTTTTTATTAGTATAGTTTTTCGTGTACGTTAACATGAAAAACATCTGGGATTGTAGCTCAATGGGCAGAGCATGTATCGTATGACAACGGATGTGGGTTCGACTCCTGCCAATTCCATTCCCTCTTCCCCAGAGGGAACCTCATTAATACTCCTCAATGCAAAAAGGCATTTGGTTGTTAAAGACTGGGTGCCTCTTTTAGTACAAGCCTATTGCAAATATTGGTTATAAGTGGTATTATTTGGGTGAAAGGGAGGGTGTATTTATGCCAATATATATGGATGATTGTTCTGCAGGTAATAACGGTGGAGATGGGTTTCATTTTAAAGGTAACATTGATAGTATTAAGATAGTTAACAGCACATCTAAAAATAATGGTAAAAATGGTATATATTTAGATGTACCAAATGACAGCGATGTCACTTTGGCTAAAATAGAAGTATTTGGAAATGGATTAAATGGTATTAATGTAAGTGGATTTGATAGTGTTATTGATTTAGCAATGGGTCAAGCTAAAAATAGTAATGAGTTTTCAGAAGAAGAACTAAAGTATTTGAATAATTTATTAGGTGATTTAAAAGAACACAGCAAGCAGCCAAATAAAATTCATCAGGTATTAAAAGAAATATATGGTATTGGAAAGAGTTGTATACCAGGTATACTATCAGGTTTGATGAAATACTTTTTAGAAAATCCAATCCAAAAATAAACAGTAAAGCATCCTTCGGGGTGCTTTTTTAAAACTATATTAACTCAATGCTATAAATTAGTAAGATATGACTATTGAAAATAGAACTAATGTTCGATATAATGAGCTGTATACAAAAAGTAACATAATTTGTCATTATTTACCCTTTTATGTTGAACAATATTTCCAATAGGTGTATAATGTTGGAAAAGCATTTTTGGAGGTATAATATGGCAAATTCGGAGGTTGAAAGAAAAATCTATTATTATGATGTAGTAGCACAAGTGACAGATGAAACTAATACATTATGCACACCAGAAGATCAAAAGACTCTTTTTATGGGAATTTTTAATTATATTGATAATATATATAAAAAAATTGAAAGCGAGCAAGATGATGTTAATATTCGAGTTTTATTAACAAAGATAAAATACGAAACAGAAACTGGTGATAATATATATATTATAGTAGACGATATTAGCGAAACAGAGGGAATAAGATTTAAATTAGTTCTGTGTAGAACAAATGCTTTGCCGTTTATTGAAAAAAGTGGTAAACTTACACGTATTACCTCAGAAGTTAATGGGGATTTTAATATAGCTGAAATAACTCATTGTATTTTGTTCCCGGATACAGGAATAATGGGTGCTGAATTTAATTTTTCAGGTGCTAGACCAAGTTCGATTATACATTATTTACCTCATGTAGTTAGGTCTCTTGGACAAATTACGTGCATGGGAAAAATAAGAAATGATATATTCAACCTATTAGCTGAAGGTCTTACTTATAGTTTGTTTGAAATTGCAGTTAAGAATACTGAGGCAATTAAAACTGTATTAAGAAATCAAATGGGTATTATAGGAGCATTTTTTATAGACACCCCAAATATAGATACTTATGAGGTTTCTATAAAAAGAAGAAAAACTAAGAAGAAAAGCGGATTTGAGCCACCAGTTAGTATTGATGAAATGAAAAATCTTATAACTGCCAACAGGGAAGAAATTGCGTATTTTAGAGTAAGTCAGGGTACTTATAAAGATGCTATAGATTTACTTGGAGATAAATTAGTCTGCACTAAAAAGTTTATTCTTACTACAGATAGAGCTATTGATTCAATTGAAATGTATAATGAAATTTTTAATTTTTATACTTATGTAGTAAAAAACGATTAGTCTATATTTGAAAGGAAGCGGTCATATGAAAGCAGAAAAGAAACAAATGAAGGCTATGTCATTAATATGTATTTTACCGCTAGTAATAAGTTGTGCAATTTCTTGGCTTATTGTACTTCTTGCAAAAAGAGCTGGTTATGTAATTGATTGCGTTGTCATGATAGAAATTGTAAAAACTATGTTGGGAATATGGGGTACATTACTGGGGTTTATTATTACAGCAGTATCAATTTTAATAGGATTCAATGGTAATGAGCGAACGAAAGATATTATGAATTCAAGACACTATAAAACAATATTGTATACCTATATGATAACATGCTTTACTTTATTACTCTGTATTGCAATTTTTATACCTGTAGTAATGATTAATAAATTCAGCCTAAACTTGCTATATATATTCTCTTCCACATTAATTATAACACTTATATATGTTTTTTTATGCCTATTATATTTAACTTTGATTATCGTTACGGCTCTTAAGAAGAAAAACAATAATTAGTCAATAATAAATATTTAAGAGCATCCTTCGTGGGGTGCTTTTTTAATACTCCGAAACAAATGAATCGAGGTGGTGAGCCTGATGGCTAAAGGTAAATATGAATATTGGTTAACTCCTGATGGCTTACTGAGATTAGAAGCGTATGCCAGGGATGGATTAACAGATGATGATATTAGCGGAAAGATAGGAATAAATAGAGCTACTCTGTATGATTGGAAGAAGAAGTATCCCAACATATCCGACTCCTTAAAAAAAGGTAAGGAAGTTGTTGATATTGCGGTTGAAAATGCCTTGCTTCAAAAGGCCTTAGGCATAAACAAAATAGTCAAAAGGGCAGTTAAGGTTAAAGAGGTACTATACGATAACGGTAAGCGTATCAGTGAAATAGAGCATATTGAGATGGTTGACGAAGAGCTGTATATTCCTCCTGAAACTACTGCACAGATATTCTGGTTGAAAAATAGAAAGCCTGCCGAGTGGAGAGATAAAAGAGACGTGGAGCTAAGTGGTAATGTTAATAATCCATATCAGAATTTGACTACAGAAGAATTAAAGAAGTTGGTTAAGGATGGATAAGGAACTAATTAGATTAGGTGCAAAGATAGAACTCGCTAGGCGTGAGTTCTTTTTTTATTGCAATCTTAAAGCTCCCGACTTCTACAAAACCAATAGAGAATATCTCACTGACTTATGTAGAGAATTTCAAGAGTTCCTTGAATCAGATGAAAGCGTAATGGTAGTTAATGAGCCACCTAGACATGGTAAATCGCGAACAGCTGGCTTATTAGTTGAATGGGTATTAGGTAAGGATCAATCGCAAAAGATAATGACCGGATCATACAATGAGACTTTATCGACCATGTTTTCTAAGAACGTTCGTAACAATATTCTGGAAGAGAAAGCAGATCAGTATAAACCTGTGTTCTCTGATGTGTTTCCAGGTGTGACAATTAAAAAAGGTGATGGAGCTATGAACCTCTGGAGCCTTAACGATGGTTATAACAACTACCTGGCTACTTCGCCAACTGGTACTGCAACAGGCTTCGGTTGTTCATTAATGATTATAGACGATCTTATCAAAAATGCAGAAGAAGCCTACAACGAAACGGTCAAAGAGAAACACTGGGATTGGTTCACTAATACGATGCTATCCAGACTTGAAGAGGGCGGTAAGATTATCATAATCATGACCAGATGGGCGAGTGATGATCTTGCCGGCAGAGCATTGGATCACTATCAACAACAAGGTGCCAGAATTAGACACGTTTCCATGAGAGCGCTGCTTGATAAAGAAAAAAAACAGATGCTGTGTAGTGAAATCTTATCGTATAAATCATACCAGGATAAAATAAGCGCCATGGGTGAAGACATAGCAAGCGCCAACTATCAACAGGAACCGATTGACTTGAAAGGTAGACTGTATAGTTCTTTTAAGACATACATAGAGCTTCCAACAGATAAGAATGGCAATCCTCTATTTACATCGACTAAAGCCTACTGTGACACTGCTGACGAAGGCGATGACTTCTTATGCCTTATCATTTATGGAGTGTATCAGAAAGAGGCTTATGTATTAGATATTTACTACACTAAGGATCCTATGGAAGTTACTGAAACAGAAGTTGCTAAGCGATTATATGAGTGCAGCGTAAATGTAGCTGATATAGAAAGTAATAATGGGGGACGTGGATTTGCCAGATCCGTTGAAAGAATACTGAAAGAAACGTATAGAAGTATCAAAACTAAAATCAAATGGTTCCATCAAAGCAAGAATAAGGTTGCGAGGATCCTATCAAATAGTACATGGGTAATAAACCATTTTTATCTTCCGGTTAACTGGAGAGATAGATGGCCTGAATATTATTCTGCTATGGTTAAGTATCAGCGCGAGGGTAAAAACAAACATGATGATGGTCCAGATGCAACAACTGGTGTGGCTGAAAATGTAGACAAGACAGGAATGACAGTATTCAAATAATAGGCTCAAAATAACAGTAATACTATACATTTATAGTAGGTAATATCAACAATGCCCTGTTTAATAGGGTTACAGCAATTTGAAGTATTCGTTAAATTAAGGATTTTGCGAATAGTATTACGAAAACGAGGTGATAAAGATGGATTTTATTAATAATATTAATGTGCTGACTCGACCGGAGATCATCAAGATCTACATAGATGAATTCAACTTATCTAAAGAGAGACAACTCATGATTAAAGGTGATAGTTATTACAGGGTAGAGAATGATATCCTTGATCGGCAGATGATCAGATATGAGAATGAACAGCCAGTACCGGATGAGACCAAAACTAACCACAAGCTGGCTCATGGTTTCATGCATGAGTTTGTTGAGGATAAAGTTAACTATCTATTGTCTAAACCGTACACCATGGAATGCAAGGATGAAACATATCTCAAGGCAGTTACCGACGCCCTGGGAAAGAGATTTCAGCACAGACTTGTGCAACTTGGTACGGAGTGTAGTAATAAGGGTATCGCATGGAGCTATGAGTACGTAGATGCCAAGGGTAAAAAGCGAACTATGCGAATACCATCCGAGCAGTGTATTCCTCTGTGGGATGATAATGATCATGAGGAGTTGCAAGCCATGATTAGGTATTACCAGGTCGAAGTCTACGATGGTAAGACGAAGAAGTATATTACCAAGATAGAATACCATACTCCAGATGGGGTTGAATACTACATGAAAGATACTGACGGTAATGTTATTCTTGATGCAGAATTGTATCTGAATGTAGAGGGTGATGATATCCAGCTTGCACACTTTGAGATTAATGGAGAACCCGGATCATGGGAAAGGGTTCCGTTCGTGCCATGGAAAAATAACGATATCGAATTACCAGATCTGCAATTTGTTAAAACACTGATAGATGATTATGATTTAACCCGATCCGATGTGTCTAATCTCTTGGAAGACCTCAGGACCCTCATATATGTTCTTAAGGGATATGGCGGTGAAGACCTGAGTCAGTTTATGCGTGACTTAGCATATTATCACGGTATCAAGGTTGATGAAGATGGAGATGTAACCACTCTTAATCCCACAATTAATATCGATGCTGCCGCCAAGCATTTTGAACAATTACATAAAGATATTCATCGGTTCGGTCAAGCGGTCGATAAAGGGCAAGACTCACTCGGTAATAGTCCTTCCGGTATCGCATTGAAATTCCTTTATTCCGGATTAGACCTAAAGGATAATGCATTGGAAGATAGTTTTAAATGGAGCTTTGAGCAGCAGATGTATTTTGTCAATAAGTATCTTGAGGTTACCAAGCAGACATTATCTGATAAAGAGGTCAGCATTGTCTTCAATAGGGATATAGCGATAAACGAGAGCACTGCTATTACAGACTGTCAGAATAGCATGGGAGTTATCAGCCAACAGACAATCATTGAGAATCATCCTTGGACTAAAGACTACGCTACAGAAAAGGCTAGAATAGATGAAGAGGGTAAGCTTCCAGAGGATGATATGCTTAATCAGAATAAAACAGACACCGCCGCGAAAGAGGATGATGAGTAATGGCCGACAAAAAATATTGGGAGAAGCGCCAGGAACAGAAGTACCTAGCCGGTGAGAAGAAAATCAATTTATACTACGCAGAGTTGAAGAAGTCTTTCGAACAATCAAAAAAGGAAATCGAAAAAGTAATTAATGACTTTGTTTTGCGTTACGGCATTGAAAATGACTCACCATCCTATGCTACTGCCCTTCGTAAACTAAATAAGACTGAGATTGGTGATCTACAGGCATTCATTTACAAGGCTTACGCTCATATGGGTGAATATGATCAGGAACTCAACAATATGTCTATCAAAGCTAGGATAACAAGGTACCAGGCATTACAGAAACAGATCGATGCCACTCTTCAACAGCTGTATGCAGATTATCAGTACAAAGGTGAAGAGCTACTGAAAGAAGTCTATTCCGACTCATATTACCAGACCTGGTATAACATCGACCAATACAAAGGATTCCATGCTGAATTTGCACAGATCAATGCTAGCACAGTGGAGGAACTGATAAAGTATCCTTTTAATGGAGCGGACTTCTCCTCTCGGCTCTGGAAGCAAAAGGCTGATATGCTCCAGAAGATGAACGAGAGTATAACTACCATGTTGATCCAGGGTAGAAATCCTATGACATTGACTAAAGAGTTTGCTAAGACTTTCAACACTAAAGAATTCGAAGCGTATAGGCTCTTACATACAGAAGGCTCATTCATAATCGAACAAGGAACGCTCAAGGCCTACGAAGAGGATGAACTTGAACAATATGAGATACTTGCTACATTAGACTTGAAAACGTCTGACATATGTCAGGAGCAAGATGGTAAAAAGTATTTGGTAAGTAAGGCAATGACCGGGGTTAATTATCCACCATTTCATCCATTCTGTAGAACGGATACAATACCCTATTATGATGATGTGGACTTATCGGATGATACTAGGGTGGCAAGAGATGAAGCGGGTAAAAACTATAAAGTACCAGCTGATATGAATTACAAGGACTGGCATAAAGAGTATATTGAAAGTAATCCAAAGGCAGTATTGGTTGAACAAAAATGGAAGAATAGATTCAGTGATGAAAAGCAGTTTAATAATTATGAGAATATTCTCAAATCAGATGCACCTAAATCACTTGATGATTTCCAAAATTTGAAGTATAATGATATTGAGAAATGGGAAAATAAGAAGCGTGAGTATAGTACAATCTCAAAAATCAAAGAGAAGGAATCTTATTCAGAGGAATATCGTAGCAAACTTATTAAAACATACTATGAGTTTAAAGCTGAAGGATATGAATTTACAGATCACTCACTTAATAGGTTTCTAGGTCAGAAATCTAGTAAAGGAAAGGTCTCATTTGGTAAGGATGATATAATTAATATTCTAAAGAAGGAAGCAAATTATTTCGATGGAGATGATAGGATTGTAAAGTTTTATGATAGCATATCTATTATCCAGAATAAAAATACTAAAGAGATAGTTAGTATAGTAGCAAAGAATAAACCTAAGGAAGGGTGGAATACAGTTGATAAATAAATTAAAGCAGATGATGGAACAAGTCATAAACGGAGAATACGATTGTAACGCTTTTTCGTATGATTTTCCAGATGAAATGTTGGAATTAGAAGATGAAGGCGCTAATCATATACTTGATAATATGCCTGAAATATGTGCTGATTACGATCCATATAAAACGAATGAAAAGAATTTGTTAAATGATGAGGAATTAATTGAAAAGGTCAAAAAAGTTTACAATGAATTAGTAAACGCAGGTTATTAAATACCATCTATCATAACGGTAGGTGGTATTTTTGTAAGGAGGGATAAGGCTGGATAACTTTAAAATCATCTATAAGATATTAAGAATACTCGAAAAAGCCATGGACTATGATGAGTTTGACCGATCATTAATATCTGCAGAGATATTAAACATAAGTCAAAACAGGTGGGAATTGATCATGGCTATGTTACAAGACGCTGGATACGTTGAAGGTGTCCATTATATTAAAAGTATGGGCATGAAAGGTATAAAACTAACAGATGTAAGAATTACCCTGAAGGGCCTTGAGTACCTAGAAGAAAATTCATTCATGAAAAAGGCTGCTAATATTGCAAAAGGAATAACAGATTTAATACCATAGGCACTGACTTCGGTTGGTGCTTTTCTTATGCTCAAAATGAGGGGTGGTGAGGAGATTGAGCTTATTCAAAAGATTGTTTTGTGGCCATGAGATGTCTAGTGAGTTACGTTCTGATAAATCAAAGCCGTATAAGAAACGGCATTATCACTACTGTAAGAAGTGTAACAAAAGACATTATGTAGATTGAGAGTGTAACACAGAGAAGTTTGTTGGATAATTACCGACCACTTCTCTTTTTTATTGAAAAATAGAAGGGAGAAGAAATGGAACAATGGAAAGATATTGTAGGATATGAGGGTTTATATCAAATATCCAATATAGGCAGAGTAAAAAGCTATCCAGGGGATAAAACAAGAGGTGGTATTAGAAAACAAAAGACAAGTAAGGGATACGCGATAGTTGTACTACATAATAATTGTGTTAAAAAGACTTGTTCAGTACACAGATTGGTTGCTATGGCTTTTGTTGGAAACAATGATAATAAGCCAGAGGTTAATCATCTTGATGAAAATAAGCTAAATAATTGTACGGATAATCTTCAGTGGGTTACAAGTAAAGAAAATTCTAATTGGGGCACAAGGAACCAGAGAATTTCAGATTATGTTAAAAAACACCCTATTCCCATTTGTTTAGGTCAGAGACATGGCCGAAATAAAAAGACAGTCATACAATTAAACCCGTTAACAGGAGAAATTATTTCAAAGTATGAATCTACAATTGAAGCAGCAAACGCAGTAGGTTGTAATAATGGGAAAATTTCAGAGTGTTGTACTGGAAAGCGAAAAACAACAAGAGGTTATTCATGGCGTTATGCCAGTTAGGATGGTGATCCAAAGATATATCTCCCTAGTATGGACGTTGGGTTAAACGTCTTATTTTCATTGTCCGAAATGACGCTTAAACTAAACCAACCCTTGCAGAATGGGATATAAACTTCTGTATCGCAGTGGAGACACCACAATTAAAAACATGGCGATGAAAGGAGCAATATGGAATTTTTAAAAGCAATATTAGGTGACAAGTATCCAGAATTTGAAGCGGCTATCACTGCATATAACAACCTACCAGAAAACAAGAATAAACCGGTTAAACTTGCAGACCTTGGTGGCGGTGAATATGTGGGAGTTGGTAAGTATAATGCTCTTGTGACAGAGAAAGATGGAATACAAGAGAAACTTACTACTGCAGAGACAACAATAGGTACACTCAAAAAGGATAACGCAAGTAACGAGACCTTGCAAGCAACCATCAAGACGCATGAGGGCACGATTGAGACCTTGAAAACTACTTATGAGAGCAAGTTCAAAGAAATTACAATCAATGCTGCAATCCAAGCGAAATTGACTGATACCAAGTATCCGGATCTGTTGGCTACGAAGTTTGACAAGTCCAAATTAGTAGTTGGTACTGATGGAGCTGTATCTGGTATTGATGAGCAGCTGACAGGCATTAAAGAAACTTACAAGGATTTATTTACTGTTGTTGTTAGTGGGAAAGACCCGTATAACAAAGGAGGAAGCCCAGCGGGTGGTAAGAACCCTTGGAGTAAAGAACATTTCAACCTTACCGAGCAAGGGAAGATGCTTAGAGAAAATCCAGACCTTGCTAAGCAGTACATGGCAAGCGTGTAACTATTAACCATTATAGAGAAAGAAGAGGTAATACAATATGTCAACAAAAGTATTAGACGTAATCCAACCCGAAATCTTCACACCATATACGATTAATCGTACTATGGAATTATCCGCATTGATCCAGAGTGGAATTGCGGAAAACAACAAAGAATTCAATACTTTAGCAAGTACCCCGAATACTTTAATTAATATGCCTTTCTGGAATGACCTTACCGGTGATCCAGAGTTAATGAAAGATACTGGAGATACTGTGCCAGGGAAAATTACAGCAAACAAAGACGTAGCAAAGAAAATGGCATGGACTAAATCATTCGGCGTGAATGCGCTTTCCTCTTTGCTGTCTGGTTCCGATCCGATGAAGGCAATCGCAGATTTATTCGCGGCTTACTGGGGTAGAGAATACCAGAAAATAATGCTTGCAACTTTAGACGGTGTTTTCGCTGCCGCTAGTATGGCTGAAAAAATCCATGACATTACCGCATTAGCCGGAGACTTGGCTTTAATCAGCGGCAGAACATTCATTGATGCTACTCAAAAAATGGGTGATGCAAAAGACCTTTTGACCGGTGTTATGTTCCACAGTGCAGTTGAGGCTTACTTAGCTAAAAACGATTTGATCCAGTACAAAGAAGACTCCACCGGAAAGATTAGAGTTAAAACCTTCATGGGCAAGACTGTTATTGTTGATGACTCTTTAGCATTTGACTCAGCAACAGGAGCAGCAGAGTCTTACTTATTCGGAGAAGGTGCTATTGCTTGGGGTAATGGAAGTCATCCGGACGTTGAAGAGACTGAAAAAGTTAGAAAAGGCGAGTCTTTAGCAGGTGAAAATATCCTTGTTAATAGACGTCTTAGCATCTTGCATCCTCGTGGGGTTAAATGGACGGATGCAAGTGTAGTAGATGAATTCCCTTCAATGGCAGAATTAGCGACTGGAACCAATTGGACTAGATGCTATGAGCCGAAAAAGATTCGTATTGTGAAGTTCATGTTCAAGACCGCGTAACTTTATCAATAAATGAGGGGGCTTATGCTCCCTCTACTTATAAAAGAAAGGATAAAATGTCATGGGATTATATGAAGATAGAGTAAAAAGGCTGCATGATCATGTCATAGCAGCTCAAAAGAAAGCAGATCCGACCAATAAGGAGCTTATGAAGCTGCTTGATGAAAAAGGCATTGAATACGATAAGAAAGCAACTAAAGCAGAGCTTCTGGATCTGCTTGCAAAATCTAATGAGGGTGCTGAGTAAAATCAGCTCCCTTTTTCGAAAGGAGTTGATACGGTGACTATAGCAGAATTAACAATATTGGTGAAAACCAATCTTAAGATTGCAGATGTATCCAGAGACTTAATAATTGCTGATACAATCCAGGATGCATTGAATTATTGTAACCTTGTAGAGCTACCGGTTGAAGCAGAACCTTTTATCCGGAAGAAGGTCCAGGGTATTATCAATTATGAAGCCGAGAACGGCACGACCTCCGTATTTGACATTAAGAGTCTTCATGAGGGCGATACAACTACTACTTACAATGTAGACGATAAAGTCTCAAAGGAGACAATCTACGGTTTATCAGACAGGGATAAAAAAACCTTGCAGAGGTTTAGGAGGTTGAGATAGTGACAGCTCTTGAACGATTATGGAAAGACAAGATGGATATTTACCGATGGAAGGAAACAGAAGTTGAAGGAGTTAGTACGAATACCGAACAATTGATTACACCATCAGGAATTAAGTGCCATTACAGTAAAGGCTCTTTGGCTGAGACAGGAGATGATGGCATTCCTACTCTGGTTAGTTCGCATATGCTTTTTTGTTCCTTAACTGCAAATGTACTCGAGGGTGACAAGATTATCGTCACCCAGCGAAACGGTAAGCAAGTAACTCTGACAGCCGGTGAGGGATTTCCTTATTCGGGTGGTATGCAATATCGAGTAAAGCGAAGTGATACGGCATGAACAATAACCAGAGAGCCAATCAGATCGCTATCAAGCAGTTCCGAAAAGAACTCAAAGCCATGCTTGATGATGTGTCTGAGATAGATGCTAGAATTTTAACGAAAGCCGTTTCCATTGGAGTAGCAGATGTAAAAAGGAATACTCCGGTTGTAACTAGCTTCATGCGAAAGAGCTGGAAGTCAACTCCGATAGCACATACACGTCAAGGGATTAAAAAGTCTATTGCAAACTATATGGACTATGCATCTTTTGTCAATGACGGCCACAGACTGGTAAATGGTGCGGGAGAAACAACTGGGTGGGTAAATGGACAGTTTATGCTTGAGAAAGCAGAGCATAAAGTTAATAAGGCTCTTGAAGTAGAATTCCGAAAGGAAATAGAAAGGGTGAACCGAGAACATGATAAGTGAGATTAGGCAAACAATCATAAATAAATTGTTGGAAGTTTACTCTACCGGGTACAAGCGCTACGTGGAAGATATCCCTCAAAAGTTCATTACCCCAGCTTTTTTGATTAGTGTAATCGACCAGGATTATAGTAAGCGGATTAATACCAGGTACAATGGTGCACTATCTTTTGATGTGGCCTACTTCTCCGATAAGGGAGCAACAGAGATCAAAGCAGACTGTTTAAGAGTCCAAGAAGATTTACTCCGGGCCTTTGATTTTATTGGTACTTTCAAGGTACTGAATAAGGATGCCAGGATAACTGATAACGTGTTGCATATTACGTTCGATGTGAAGTATTCAGAAATGAAAACGGAAACATCAGTACCGATGCAGACACAAACAACAAATACAAATTTGTAGAAAGGTGGAATAGATCATGGGTGGAACTTTTACCTCTCAGAATAAAATTCTTCCTGGTGCCTATCTTAATTTTCTTACTAATGCACCGTTATCTATTACCTTAGGGGATAGAGGAACAGTTGTTTTATTGCAAGAAATGAGTAAAGGCATTGCAGGAGAAATGTACAAAATTACTGCTACGGATACAAGTAAGTATCCAACAGATGTAACAGCTGCGGATAAGTTATTAGTCAATGAAGCCTTAAAGGCTGCAAAGACAGTAATTGTTTATAATCTGGGGACAGCACATGACGCAGCAGATGTTACTACCGCATTAGTGACTCTTAAGACAGTAGACTTTAATGTCTTAGTTTATCCATATGTAACCTCAGCTAATCAATTAGCTATTGCAACATGGGTCGAGGCTATGGTTAAGGATGAAGGTGTCGGCATCCAAGCTGTATTAGCTGATTATGTTGCTGACAGTGAATTCATCATTAATGTCACACATGGGATTGAACTATCCGATGAAACAGTGCTTACAGCAGCACAGACTACAGCATGGGTAGGAGGCGTTACAGCAGGCGCAAGTATCAGTCAATCTAATACTGGTAAAAAGTATGTAGGGGCGATTGATGTATCTCCGAGAATGACCAAGACGGAGATGGAAGCAGCTGTTATTGCAGGAGAGTTTATCTTCAAAGTTGATACAGCACAGAATGTTACTGCAGTATATGATATCAACTCATTGACTACGGTATCGGTGGATAAGGGTAAGCAGTTTAAGAAAAACCGTGTAATTCGAACCCTCCAAGGTATCAACAATGATATTACGGAGATATTCGAAAGTAACTATGTTGGCAAAACGAATAATACTGCAGATGGGCGCTCGCTACTTAGGGCTACCTTAATCGAGTATTTTAATGAGCTACAAAGATTATCAGCAATCCAGAATTTTACCGCTGGTGATGTAACCGTTGTAGCTGGAACTGATTCTGATGCGGTGGTAATTAATTGCTACATCCAGCCGGTAGATAGCATCGAAAAGATTTACCTAACTGTAAACCTATCCTAAGAAAGGGGATTAAACAATGTCAGATAATTATACAAGATTAGGTGATACGATATCCTCACAAGAGGGTAAAGCATTTGCTTCTATTGACGAAAAGAACCGAGAGTTATTCGAACTGTCCAGTTTAAAGGCTCAGATAGATTTAATCATCCAGGCAAAGAGAATGTTAGGACATCGAATGACTCAGCATAAAGTTGCTGGAGCTGAGGGAACTGGAAGCCTCACAATGTACTTTATGAATAGCCAACATCTCAATAGGACAGTTGAGTATCTGAAAACGGGTAAGTTAAAAGGAATCACAATTCAATGCTACAACGAAGATGCAGCGTCTACAGTCGGAAGACAAGAGGTTGTATTGTTAAATGTAATTTTGAAAACTATTCCTGTTGCTGTAATTGATGATGGCTCAGATGATCCAATCACTGTTGATAGTGATTTTACCTTTGATGACATTAATGTTATGAGTTCGTTTGTATTGCCTGAGAATTACAGATAAGTAACTACGAGTAAGGGGGCTTCGGCTCCCTTTTTTAATACAAAGAAAAGAGGAATATTATGAGCTCATTAAATGCGTTTTTGCATCCAATCAAAACTGAAAATAAGCAAATTGTTGTATCTAATAGATTTATGGAAGATGGAAAGTCAGTTCCGTTCGAGATCAGATCGATCACTGAAAAAGAAAATGGTCAGCTGATGAAGAAATATACAAAGAAAGATAAGAGCGGTAGGGAATCACTTGATAAAACAGAATATGCGCATGCGCTTGTAGCTTCGGCTGTAGTGTTCCCGGATCTTGCGAATGCAGAGTTACAAAAAGCCTACGGTGTACTCGGTGAAAGCAATCTAATGACAGAAATGCTGAATATCGGAGAGTTTGCAACATTATCACAGGCGGTCAGTGACTTAAGCGGACTCGATAAAGATATCAACGATGATATTGAAGAAGTAAAAAACGCATAAAGCAAGGTGACGCTGAATTTCATCTGGCGCACTTTGCATTGCAAAAATTACACATTCTTCCGTCCACACTCAATGACATGGACCAAAAAGAAAGAGCGTTTATCTTCGCGAGCATCCAGATTAGAGTAGATGAAGAGAAGAAGCAGACTAATAGAGCAAAGCGGAAAGGAGGTTAATCGATGCCAGGCTTAAGTGCAATTTTTAAATTAACAGATGGGTATACAAGTACAATCGATAAGATCAGTCGGAAAACCGACGAAGCCACAACTAAGATTTCAAAGGCGAGTAGCTCAACAGATAGATTTAATAATAAGCTTAACTCGACAAGTAGCAGTGCCAATAACGCTAGTGGCAGGATAGGAAGGCTTGTTGGTATGGTTGCTAGTTTAGCTGCAGTACAAAAAACACTGAGCCTATCCGATGAAATGACACAGACGACAGCAAGACTTGATTTGATGAATGATGGAATGCAGACTACGGCTGAGTTACAGGAAATGATATTCCAATCTGCTGAAAGGTCAAGAGCATCATATACGACCACTGCAGATCTTGTTGCTAAGTTAGGACAGAGAGCAGGTGATGCTTTTGGATCTAATGAAGAAACGATTGCTTTTGCTGAAACACTAAACAAGATGTTTGTAATAGCAGGTGCAAGCCAACAGGAAACAGCCTCCGCAAGCTTGCAACTCGTACAAGCCTTAGGTTCCGGAGTTTTGCGTGGTGAAGAATTTAATGCAGTATTCGAGTCAGCGCCTAATGTAATGCAAGCAGTGGCTGATTATATGGAGGTTCCTATCGGCAAGTTAAAAGATATGGCATCCGAAGGTGAAATTACTGGACTTATCGTAAAGAATGCTTTATTCGCTGCAGCAGATGAAACCAATGCTAAATTTGAAACAATGCCAATGACATTTGGCCAGGCATGGACATCCATACAAAACAATCTATTACAAACATTCCTTCCGCTGCTTGAGGCGATAGGGAAAGGTGCTCAATGGATATCCGACAACTGGGGAAACATTGCACCGATTTTTTACGGAATAGCGGCAGGCGTGGGGGTTTATGCAGTAGCAATGGGTATTAGCAACGCAGTTACATGGTTAAGCGTTGCAGCTAACAGAGCACTAATAACAGCCATGCTTTCTAATCCATGGACATGGATCGCAGTCGGAATCGGAGTTGTTGTAGGTGCAGTTTATAAATGGGTTCAATCCGTTGGTGGTTTCAAAATTGCATGGATGATTGTTGTGGATAGGGTACTATTTGCATGGGATTTAATGAAACTTGGATTTTTCACAGGTGTATTTTTTGTTATGGATTTGATTGCTAAGTTGCAGATCGGCTTTATGACAATGGCAGTTAATATAGCAAACTTCATGGGAGACATGAAAGCAAACGTTTTATCTATATTACAAAACTTGGTCAATGGTGCAATCGGAATCATTAATGGATTTATTGGGATTCTGAATAAAATACCAGGAGTAAATATTGGGTTTGTCGAAGAAGTAACATTCGGTACCAATGCACAACTTGAAAACGAGGCAGAAAAGCAAGCTAGAAATAGTGGATTAGATAGCTATGTTGCTGATAAAGAGGCAGAAATAGCTGGACGTGATACAACGCTTAAAGATATGAAAGCAAATGCTATGGCCGATACTGCTGCAAGGCAGTTAGAAATCTCGGAAGCGCAGACAAAGGCAAGTGCTCTAGCAGAGAAAGCGGCAGAGGGCGCAGAAAACCCAGGAGTTGATCCGTATGAAGGACCTGTAGTTGTAGAAGGCAAAGGTAATAACGACGCGGTTGAAGTGGATATGGCTGATGAGGATCTTCAGTACCTTCGAGATATTGCTGAGAGGGATTATATTAATAAATTCAGTACAGCAACACTTGCTCCGAATGTAGTCTTTAATATTAGCGACATCAAAGAAACAGCCGATATCAATAAACTTAAAGGCGAACTGGAGGCTATCATGAAAGAAGAAATTGCCTTGGCAGCGGAAGGGGGATATTGATGGGTGGATACATAGTATATTTCGATGTTGATGGTTTACTTTATAAACTCCCTGTTAATCCGGAAGAGATAAAGGAAACCACGGCAATGTCCATAGAAAAACATGAGATATTAAAACTTGGGCAAATAGCCGTACCTGCATACATGGAACTTAGAGAGTTTTCTTTCGAGACAGAATTTCCACATGATATATGTTCTTATGTTGAAAATCCAGATGAATTCATTGGCGCGAAGACTTTCTTGACTACGCTTAAAAAAATTAGAGAAAGCTTTCTTCCGGTTCGCTTCGTGTACGGTACAGATACAAACGATAGTGGCAAGATTAGCAGAAAAGAGGGTGACAGTGTTCTTGTATTAATAGAAGAGCTTGAAATCACAGAGAAGGCCGGAGAAGAGGGTGATAAGTACGTCAGTTTCAAACTCCTTGAATACCGAGAATACGGTAAGAAATCAGCAAGCATTGCAGAGATAACATCCTTTTCGACAGGAAAAACAAAGGCTAAAAAGAAAAAGGCAGCTGCTACGAAGGCGGTCAATCCTAAGTCGACCGGATATCATATTGTAAAATCCGGCGATAACCTATGGACGATTGCAAAAAAGTATTACGGAGATGGATCCAAGTGTAATATTATCTTTAATGCTAACAAAGATAAAATTAAAAACGCGTCATCGATAACGATTGGGTGGAAACTTAATATTCCGACCAATGATGAATTCTCAAAGTATTCAGCTCCTCTGCCAACAACGAAGGCAATAAATAAAAACTACATTAAATCAGACGAAGGGGTTTCTGATTTTGCTGCTGCACTTGATCAATATCTTAAACGGAAGTAGGTGATGCGAGATGGAATTCATTGTCGAAGTAAATGGTAAAATGTACGAAATAAGCGAGCTTGTGAAGTCCGTATCATTTACTGATAAGCTAAATGATGGATGCAGCAAGCTTGAATTTTCTTTTATTGATGATGATTTAAAAATTGAAAACGGTAGCTTAGTTAGATTTATTGATGATCATATAAAGTTTTTTGGTATTATATTTAAGCATGGACGGAATAAGAGCAAAGAAATTACCGTCACAGCATATGACAAGCTTAGATATGCTAAGGCAAAAGATACGATAGTATCAAAAGGCGAAACAGCTACATCTCATGTAAAAAAAATGTGTAACTATCTCGGGCTTACCATGGGAACACTTGCAGATACAAAGTACATACTGTCAACCGATCCTAAGGATGATAAAACATGGCTAGATATAATCTATGAAGATATACAGGAAACTCGAATGAATAAAAGCAAATGGTATTGCTTACGTGACGAATACGGAAGCATATGTCTCCGTGATTTAGAAAATTTAAAGTTAAATCTTGCATTGGGAGATGAAAGTCTCTGTTACGATTATGAGTACGAAAAATCCATTGATGAAGAATTTTATAATGTGATTAAACTTGTCAGTGACAATGAAACCACAGGAAAACGAGATACATATATCAAGACAGATAATGGATCAGTAACTACTTACGGATTATTACAGTATTTTGAAGTCCTGGACAAAAATTATAATGCATCACAAGCCAAATCTATGTCGGATGCCTTGCTAGGGCTTTATAACCTAGAAAAGGAAACTTTATCAATGAAATGTCTAGGTGATACACGAATAAGAGCAGGTTCAAGTTTTTACGCAGCCATAGAAGATATTGGACTTGAAAATAAAAGGCTAATAGTTAGGTCTGTTACGCATGATTTTTTACCGGTCCATACAATGTCAATCGAGGTGGCTATATGATAAATGAAATTAAAACAATAATACAAAATTATTTAAAGAACGTAAAGCTTTGTGAATTTACCATCGGTACAGTAGCCGTTGACGGAATAAAAGTAAGTGACAAGCTCACCTTACCAAATGAAAACGTTGTTGGAAATTTGAAAAATACAATTATTATTGGTGATAAAGTTCGGTTACTCCGCAATAATGGTGGACATCAATTTTATATCCTGGAGGTGATAGTTAAATGAGCACAATACTAACAACTGATTTAACGATTACAGAGGACATAGAAACCACTAAGACTTATAAACTATCCACTGATAAGATACAAGGCTTTACGGACAATCTGGAAGCTCTGAAACAGGCTATATATAAGATGCTGAATACTGAAAAGTATGAGTATCCGATATATAGCTTTTCTTATGGAATCGATTTGGAAAGCTTGATCGGTAAAGATCCGGTATATGTACGGATTGAATTAAAAAGACGCATTCAGGAGTGTTTACTCCAAGATGAAAGAATTCAGAGTGTAGATAACTTTGTGTATTCTGTTTCAGGTGATGAAATGCTTTGCATGTTTGATGTGGTGAGCATCTATGGAGAAATCACGATTACGAAGGAGGTGAATGTCTAATGTTCAATGAAATAACATATGAAGTTATCTTGTCTGATATGCTTAATCGGGTTACGAATGATATTGATAAGAGAGAAGGGTCAGTAATTTATGATGCACTTGCCCCTTGTGCCTATCAGTTAGCACAAGTTTATTTTTTACTAAGTAACTATTACGACTTGTTTTTTATTGATACGTCGGTAGGAGAATACCTGGACCGTAAGGCTGCTGATTATGGAATAACACGCAAAGCTGCCACCTATGCAATAAGGCGGATTGAAACCAGTGGAACAGTCGATATCGGTACTCGATGGGGACTAAATGATACAACATATGAAATTACTGAATTGTTGTCAACTAATGAATATTGTGCAAGATGTGAGCAATCAGGAGAAATGGGAAATGCATATAACGGGATACTTGAGAATATTGACAATGTAAACGGTGTGACGGCTACGTTAACAGAGATTATTACAAGCGGATCAGATGAAGAAACAGATGGCAACCTGAGAGTGAGAATGAAACAATATCTAATTGATCCAGAGCAGGATGGTAATGTTGCGCAATATCTGCAATGGGCCACAGAATATGAAGGTGTTGGTACGGCCAAAGTATTTCCATTATGGAATGGCGGGAATACTGTTAAAATTGCCATTACAAATGGAAACTTTCTCCCGGCCGAGACTACGCTAGTCCAGAAATTTCAGGCTTATATAGATCCTGGTATTACCGGATTAGGTAATGGTGTTGCTCCAATCGGCAGCAAGGTGACTATTACCGGCGGTATAAAAAAAGATATTAATATTGCAGCAAATGTGATTCTGGCGGAAGGATATACGGATCCAGAAGGTGCAGCCAATGCAATTTCGGATTACCTAGCCTCTATTACTTATGTTAAAAATAGCGTTAGTTATATGCGATTAGGAAGTGCGTTATTAGATTGTGCTAGTATCGCTGATTTAAGCAACTTGACAGTTAATGGCGCGTCAATTGATATTGCATTAACCGGTGAAGAAATACCAGTATTAAATGGCTTAAGTCTGGTGGTGACAGCATGATAGATTATATAAAATATACAGTGGATGGCGTGACTCACAGTATGATTAACAGTGGTGATGGTACTTGGAGGAGAGAAGCTGATGCTCCAAGTGTATCGGGAAATTATGCTTTGCTATTTGAGATAAGTGAAAACGGAATTATTTCATATATAGACAGTGCTGACTCCAGATACGAGATCTATCTTCAGGTGATAGAAGGTGCTGAAAGGAAAGTGTTTTTAAAAACCTACTTACCAGATTTTATGCAAGACATCTTTGAGCTTAATGTAATATTTGATGTTGAGAATGAGAATCTAGATAAACTTTATGCGGATGTTGAGAAGATTAAAAATGATATGTTTATCACTAGTGCTTCTAATGATGCCATAGTTAGGATTGAAAACTTTCTTCGGATCAAAGGGCAGGGGACACTCGAACAAAGGAAAAGTTATTTAATATCACTATTCCAAAAAGGTAAAAAACTGCATGAAGGAAAGATAAAAGAGATCGTCAATACCATAACAGGTTCTGACTGCATCACTACCTTTTACGGATCTAATGAGCTAAATAATCCAGAGCTTGGTTATGGTTTATTACGAGTTCAAGTTTTAAGCCCGGATAGTCTAAAAGACTACCGATATGATGATATTGCTAGGGCTCTAAAACCATTAGTTCCAGGTCACCTCAAACTTCTTGTAATTAAGTATTTCTCTGTATGGGCTGATGTGATTTTAAACTATGCCGATTGGTCAGCCATAAGTACGGCTACTAACTGGCAAATAATAAAAGACTACATACCGCCACAGTAGGAGGTGCTTGAATGGCAGACTTTAGAATTGAAAGCATAATAATTAATCCCAATCAGACTTGGCAAGATGTATATCAGCATCAAAATTGGCAGGTAATAAAAAACACAGAACTTACATGGGGAAACACTAATCAAATAACTGAAGTTAATCAACCCATATTTATTGAAGTGGAGATTATAGAAAGCAGCTGGTCAAGAGTAAAGAGTGTTATTACAAACTGGCAATCGCTTAAGGAAAGTATTTCAAACTGGTTAGGACTAAAAACTTATTAGAAAGGAGGAAAAAGATATGGCAGTTAATACAGTAAGAGTTCAAATAAATGGTGTCTGGACAGTGCTAACATATAATGGTTCAACAGGTAAATATGAAGGTACAATTGCTGCACCTGCAATCACCAGTTTTAATGTAAACGCAAATCATTATTATCCGGTAACTGCAGAAGCGACAGACTTAGCTGGAAATATAGTAACTGTAACAGATGCTCATGCAACTTTAGGTGCAAGCCTTAAATTAACTGTAAAAGAATTGGCTAAACCAACAATTGCTTTTACTTCTCCAGCAAGTGGCGCGAACTTATCAACAAATACACCTGCAATAATTATTCAATTAAGAGATGAGTCAAATGGCTCAGGTATTAAAATTAATACACTTACCTTAAAGGTTGATGCTGCTGCTAACTTAACTAATGTAAGTCCTGGAGTTGTAGTAACGACCGTGGCTAATGGATTTGATGTAACTTATACACCACAATCCGCATTATCTGACGGCTCTCATACTATATTAGTGAATATTCAAGATAATGATGGAAATTTAGCGACTCAATCATCAAGGACATTTATAGTTGATACAGTTCCACCGGTATTGACAATCACTACTCCATCAAGTGCAACAACCTATCAGAATAATGCAAATTTAACGATTGTTGGTGTAACAAATGATGCAACAAGTAGTTCTGTTTCAGCTACAGTTAAACTTAACGCTGGTGGTGCAATTGCGGTAACAATTGATGGTAGTGGTAATTTTACAAAGGCTTTAACCCTAGTTGAGGGAAGCAATACAATTACTGTGATAGCAACAGATTTAGCTGGAAAATCAAGCAGCGTAGTAAGAACCGTTATACTAGATACTGTAGCACCAGTAATTAGCACAATTACAATTGCTCCGAACCCAGTAAATGTAGGTCAGAGCTATATAATCACTGTAGCAGTAACAGATTAAGGAGAGTGACAAGAGATGCAAACAACACCGAATTTAGGGCTTAAGAAAATAGAACTTAACGATAGCCCCCCAGATATAACAGTAATAAATCCTAATTGGGATAAGATTGATACCGAGTTAGACGCGGCCAGAAAATTTCAAACCGCGGGTGGAACAGGAACTGCAATCATTTTAGTTAATGTTGAATTACTGGATGGGTTTACAAGAACCTTTGTTATTAGTGCTAACAACGGTTCAGCAGCAACAACTATAAACGCGAAACCACTTTATAAGCCAGGCACAACAACCACACCAAAGTTAATTACTGGTAAGGCTGTAACGGTTTGGTATAGTGAGTCTAGTGGCTGTTTTTTTATCAAGGCTAGTGCAGAGGGTGATGTCGTAGCTGCAGATGTGCTAGCAGGAAAACTTTTCAGCAACGACGATGATACAGGTTTAGTTGGTGCAATACCAAGTAAAGCATTAGCAACAATCACTCCAAGTACAGTAAACCAAACAATTGCATCTGGCCAATATCTAAGCGGAATACAGACAATACTTGGTGACGCTGACTTAATTAGCGCTAATATTAAAGCAGGTGCTAATATATTTGGGGTGGCCGGTAATGCAAATGTAGTAGATACTAGTGCTGGAGATGCTGTAGTTGGTGATGTTTTATTAAGCAAAAAGGTTTATGTTGATGGTGCTCTACTGACCGGTACTATGCCAAACAATACCACTACTACAACTATTAATTTAGCTACTGAGGGTGCTGAATATACAATACCTGTAGGTAAGCATGGTGGATTGCAGAAAGTAAAAGCTGTAATTACTGGACTTATAGCTAGTGTAATAAAAGCTGGCACAACTGTAGGAGGTATTCTTGGCACATTTACATCAGACGCTACAGCAGTTGCAGGACAAATGCTATTAGGAGTAACTGCTTATGTAAATGGCTTAAAAGTTACAGGTACAGTCCCAAGCAAAGGGGTGGCCACAATTACCCCCAGCACTGTTAATCAAACTCTAGCAGCTAACCAGTATTTAAGTGGGATCCAAACAATATTGGGTGATGCTGATTTAATACCAGCTAATATACTGCTAAATAAAGTAATCTTTGGTGTAACTGGAAACGTAATTGCGGGTAAACGGTCAGCCAGTGGCACAATAGTTTCCTCTAGTACAAATGCATCTTTTGAAACTATAGCAGGTATTAGTACAAGTAAAAAATTTGTAACAGTTACTGGTTTAAGTTTTTTACCAAAGCTTATTTATGTAAAAATAGGAACATCATCTGCTGAGGCTTATACAATATATGAGGAAATAGTAGTATCTGGAGGACTTTACCCGAAGACAATAAAGATGGCTGGGGTAGGTTATACAGCAGATTATACATCTGATTATATGGAACATTACAAAGGTGATGCCGGTTATGCATCTGTAACAAATGGTGGTTTTATATTACCTGTAAAGTATAACGCTGCTACATATACATGGGCAGCATACGAGTAGAAAGGAAGCTTAATATGAATAGTGTATTAATAATTTATGATGAAGTAGGGTATTTAATCTCGCAAATGAGTGGAGATGTAAGAGAGCCTGTAGGTGTCCCATTCATATGGGTTGATGTACCGGAAGGAAAAATTTTAGCAGGCATTGATGTAAGCAGTGAAGTACACGTTCCAATTTTTACAAACATTCCAAAATCTGAAACAGAATTGCTAAAAGAACAGGTAAATAATCTTACCTTGGCTTATGCAGAAATGATGGGGGTGTAATAATATGCAAAGTTGGAAACTAGCTATATTTGTTAGTGCAATTAAAATTAGAGTGGCTGCCGGAGAGGGGTTAGCAGAAGATGTGATCGACACTTATACGAAGCTAACAGAAGTAGAAAAAGCGGAGATATTAGAAGTTATAAATAGTTAGGAACTAGGAGCCTTCGGGCTCCTTTTTTAATACAGAAAATGAGAAAGAAGGAAAGAGAATGGAAAAAGTATCAAGTAGTATCAAAGGAGCGGGTGGTTTAATTGTAAGTGTAATGACTTTAATATTTGGTCAGTTTTGGTTTCTATTTGCCTTTTACTTGGGATTAAATATAGCTGACTGGATTACAGGATGGGCGAAGGCTAGGAAGAAAAACGAGGGAAGCTCAGCAATTGGTATCCGTGGAATCGCAAAGAAGACAGGATACTGGGTTATTATTGCAATTGCATTCGGGTGTTCATTTGTATTTATTAAGTTGGGCGACATTTTGGGCATAAACTTAGGTTTCATGATATGGATGGGATGGTTCACGCTTGCGACCATAATCGTCAATGAAATAGTTAGCATACTCGAAAATCTAAAAGACTTGGGTTATAAAGTACCGTATATTCTGATTAAAGGTCTAAAAATATCAGGGGACTTTATTGATGCTGCAGGGAAAAAACTACTTAGCGGAAAAGAAGCGGAGGGAAAAACAGATGAATAAACTACCAGAAAGATGCTCTGATCTGAAAGAGTTGAATAAGATGGTCCGAACCATGCTAGAGCTTGCCATAGCAGATATTAAGTCCCAGGGAGTGAATCCCTTGGTCGTAGAAACTTATCGACAACAGCAACGACAGAACTACTTATACTGCCAGGGACGTACAATTTACGAAGCTGTCATTAAAGGAATTAATAATGCATTTGCAACCGCCTATTGTAGCCCTAAATCGGGCAAGATTACTTGGACACTAAATAGTGTACATAAGAGTCGGAAAGCGGTTGATGTGGTTCCTCAGCGTTTGGTAAATGGCAAGATGGTGGCAATCTGGAATACTAAAGATCCTCAGACGCAGATCATCATCCGGACGATGCAGAAATACGGATTTGAAGCTGGAGCGAATTGGACCAGTTCTCCGGATAGTCCCCACTTTCAAGTCAAAGGTGATTTCACAACGGTATTCGATGCCAAACACACCACTCCTTACGTGACTAGAGCAATCCAGACAAAGCTCAATGAGCTAAAGTGCAACAATCTCACGGTGAATGGAATATGGACACCTGCAACAACGGAGGCCGTGAATGTATTCCGTAAATGCATGGGATACAAGACAGCCAATGGACAGCTCGGAGCTGAGGCATTTAAAGAATTAATGAGTAGATAAGCATAAAATAACCTCTGGTCTTAATTGGCTAGGGGTTATTTTTTTGTCCATAAATGAAAGATACCCCACACACCAGTCTCTCTCCTGATGTGCAGGGCTCTAATTATATCCGAGATAATCATATCATGATAGGTAATAATTGTATACTTGGCGAAATGCTGAAACTTCAATAGAAATATATATAAAATAAACAAAATCATTTTCCGTAAAGCAACCACATCACAGATATATCTAGTAAGTCGCAAAGTTCCATGATCTTCGTTATCGGCATATCATAGGTTCCATTCTCAAATCTGGAGTAGGAAGATTGAGCGATACCCAAGGATTCACTTAAATGTTCTTGCTTTATTCTTTTATTTACCCTGGCGCTATATGCTCTATCGCCTATATCCACTAAATTACGACCCATTATGCCACCTCTGGTAAATAATAACATGTCGCAGAAAATGAAACAATATAAGTTGACACAATATCCCATGAGGGATAAAATATACAGACAAGGATATTTGTCGATTAATGTCTAATGATACACAGTATGACCCTATCGTATGATATTCTAACACCCAATCAATAATGCTGTGCGCTAAGGGATCCCCACCTGAAGCGCAGTGCCTTATTTTATCTCTGTTTTGCAACAGAGTTTATTATATTTAATCTATGTTAGCCGATGAACGGCATCAAATAAATATACGAAAGATAAGATTAGACCTTGAATACAAACAAACGTTCTGGTATAATAACATTAATTTCACTGCTACGTTCCACTATCGAGAAGGGGGCAATATGATGGAGAATGATTTTGAAGAGTTTACTAAATTTAGGTGTAGGGAGATTTTATTGAATGCTGGCATAGATTTAAG
>Ga0209511_1000421_pt1 | contig 44072 bp, 37 predicted proteins | sample SSSSmetaG_FD_184141 | JGI IMG/M metagenome (GOLD analysis project Ga0209511, IMG submission 184141) | Glacier valley bacterial and archeal communities from Borup Fiord, Nunavut, Canada, to study Microbial Dark Matter (Phase II) - ​SSSS... | ecosystem: Environmental > Aquatic > Freshwater > Ice >... | reverse complement strand
TCGCAAGCTCAGGGTGACAATGGTGGTGAACGCTTTTGCAAAGCCGTAATCAGGAGCGGAAGCGGGTTAACCAGAAGGTTCTATTCGTATCGTAAAACTTCTAGCGGCTTTATTCTTGCTGCTATTAAACCGGGCAAAATAACGCTCAGCAGGGTCAAAATTAACGTCCCAGTCACAATCGCCAGCAGCCATTCAACCCCCGGTAATACTCCTTGTCCGTGACCTAGCAGAAGGTCAAACAAGACGCGGGTTATCACTAGACCAAGTAAAAGTCCGGGTATAACTGAAATAACCACCAGCACTCCAATGTTACAACCTGTACTTAGTAATAATTGAAAAGGGGTAAAGCCCACAGTTTTGAGAATACCGATTTCCCAGAATTGCTCCCTAACCCTTGTTAGCCCACTATTTATCAGCCCAGCCAAACCACTAATTAATAATACTGCACCCAGCAGAGTCACCAGAAACCGCACCTGCTGGACTTGTTCAGGCAGCTCATTGCTGGAAAGAGTGATATCGAACTTACCATTTGAGTCACTTAACAAGCTTTGCCGGAGAACCTCTTTATCCACAGTGGGGGCTAGTTTCAGACCGTAGCTGATTGCTTCCGCTCTGGGCTCTACCAGCTTTAGAGTATCCAAACCAAAGACTACTACTTTTCCAGCATGATTTGTAACCACATAACTGCCCGTAATATGTAGCTTCACGGTTTTAACCGGGGAACCAGGTGGAAAAGGAATAAGGTCAAGCATAAGTTTATCGCCAACTTTTAGGCCAAGTGCCTCCAGCAAGCCCACCCCTACTACGGCTTCTCCGGGCGTGCTGAAAAGTGAGCCTTGAATCAGAGTAAAGGGAAACTTCTGATAATCACCCCCGACGGCCCTGGCTACGATTTCGACCTTACCACTGGCCGCCGGTCTTTCGGTAAAGGTATAATAGGTTTCGATTTCAGAATGAGATTTTATGATTTGCTGAGTTTGATTATCAGAAATGTCCGCCCGAAATAGAGCCATATCATAGGGAAGTCCTTTCATAGCCGCTTCGGTCAACCAAACAAGGCTGGCCTGAGTTGAGACCACGAATATAGCGGTTATTATGGCTAAAACAAGGCTGATAACGGTCAGAGCAGCACGCGGAGGGTATTCTTTAACCCCAGTAACTATAGCTATGGGCATTTTCAGGCGCAAAGCCAGCCCTGCCAAACGCGAGGGTCGTCGGTTGGCCTTACCAGCTCCGCCGTTTAAGGCCGCCACTACACTCATGCGCCCACCCTTCCAGGAAGGTAACAGGGTAAATAGGCCAATTGCTATTTCCATTGCCAGTAATATTCCAAGCAAAAGTAGCGGGTTTAAAGCTAGTTCCGGGGGAAGGTTTAATAAAGCCACTAGCTGACTCTGAAAGAAAGGGGTTAGCAGTGACCCGGCTATCATTCCAAAAATAGTCCCGAACAACCCTAATAAAAGATATTCAAGCATAAAAAGTCTTAACACTTGCCCAGGGGTAAAACCACTGGTTTTAAGTAGACCTATCTCTCTGGAGCGTGATAATAGACTACTTGAAATAGCCCCGGCTACTACAAAACCAGAAACCAGCAAGGCAAAACTACCAAATAAACCCAGAAAAATCGCATTGATACGGATAGAAGCCTCTAGCTCGTCCCTTACCGATTGGGCATTGTACCAACCAAAGCCTGTTTTGAGGACGCGCCGGGCTTGCTCGATAAAAGGTTCGCTCGCTTCAGGCTTTAGCAGTTTAATCCCAAATGTATAGCTCCAGAGGCTTTTATCAGGCTCCAGGGCAGATAAGGTGGTTGGCAGGACGTAAGCCAGCCCAGGGGTTGTGTCGGGGTAAATTCCCTGAATGGTATTAACGGCTAACCCTACTACTTCTAAGCTTATTCGACCATTGCTCCTGGTTTCAAAGTCTACCCTGTCACCAGCCTTTAGTTTAAGGTTACGGGCAAAACTTAAATCCAGCACAATCTGATTTGTAGCGGTAGCCTCCAACCAGCGTCCTTCCACCAGGAGGGGACGATTAACCGAAGGTGGCATTGCCCCGAAACCGTAGAGGCTTACTCCAAACCTGCTACTACCTTTCAGGATGAACTGTTCTTTTAAATATGGAATAGCTCCGGTGCTTTCCTTTACTCCCGGCAGGGCTGTAACCTCCGACACGTTTGAATTTTCGCCAGAGGTAAAAAGCCAGAGATTGGCTCCGTTGGTAGCGGTGAAAGTTTTATCCCAGCTATCACTTGCCAGCACTTGCAGATTAATTGCCAGAGTCAGGGTCGCCGCTGCAATCGCTAATACCGCTAAAATCAAACTGTTCTGAAAAGGACGGCCTAATAAATCCGCCCGAATTTTAGAGAAATATGCCCCATTCATAATTAGGCCTCCCCTCTGGACGGGTCAGACCGCAAGGTCGAATAAAAATTTTCGGCAATTTCGCCATCCCGCATTACAATCACCCGCTCGGCGGTCTGAGCAATCTTTTCATCGTGGGTAACTAGCACAATCGTCTGACCTTGTTGGTGGTAATATTTCAAAAGTTCCAATACTTCCCGCGCACTGGTCGAGTCAAGATTTCCAGTGGGCTCATCCGCCAGTAGCAAGGCAGGTTGGTTAACCAGAGCCCGCGCCAGAGCGACCCGTTGTTGCTGACCGCCTGAAAGTTGCGAAGGCAGGTTGTTGGCTTTATCGGCTAATCCTAATTCTTGCAACAACTTTTCACGTCTGCGGCGGGCTTCAATTCGGCTGGAATGAATAAGTAAGGCGGGCAATTCAATATTGGCGGCGACACTAAGATTTGATATGAGGTTAAAAAACTGAAAAACAAAGCCGATTTCTTTTCGCCGCATTTTAGCCAGGGCGGTTTCGCTCAGGTGGTCAATGCGACTACCTTTTAATAATACCTGCCCGGAAGTTGGGCGATCCAGGCCCGCCAACAGATGTAACAAGGTGGATTTCCCACAACCACTAGGTCCAGTAATAACTAAAAACTCCCCGGTTGGTACTGTTAAGTTTATTTCTTTCAGAGCCGGGAAGGGTTTGCCAGTAGCCGAATAGGTTTTTGTCAAAAGACAAGCTTCAATAGCGTTTTGCATGGTTTTATCCCTCTGGAGTGCAAAGCCGTTGGTCATAAAGAATAGATTGGGTTATCGGTGATACTTTTTCAGTTTAGCGGGGAACTTTTCAAGAACTGATGGAGAACTGGTGGAGAAATGATGGAAAGCGAGAATTGGTTAATTTTAGCAACCGAAGGGAATTTCCATTAAATCTGCATAATTCTATATTATGAGTAAAAGCAGCTTTACTTCGGACAATATAAAGAGTGGGCAGAGAGGTTTTGGATGAGTCAGACAATTCTGATAGTAGACGATGACCGTAAAACGGTGGAGATTGTTAAGCTTTACCTTGAGAAAAATAACTATCGGGTTCTGGTAGCTTATGACGGGCTGGAAGCGGTGCAGATAGCGATTAAAAAGCAGCCCGACCTGGTGGTGCTAGACCTGATGCTGCCGGGAATTGATGGCCTGGAGGTTTGTCGTACTTTACAGGTAGAAACGAAAGCGGCAGTTTTGATGCTTACCGCCAGAACTACCGAGGATGACCGTCTGACAGGTTTTGCCACAGGAGCAGATGATTATCTGATTAAACCCTTCAGCCCGCGAGAACTGGTAGCAAGAGTGCGAGCCGTCTTAAAACGAACCAGCGAAAAAGTCCCTGACCTACTCAAATTAGGTGACTTCTTCCTGGATGCGGCCCGTCATGAAATCCGACTCAAACAGGAACCTTTGAAATTAACGCCAAGTGAGTTTAAGCTTTTGCAAACTTTTCTTCAAAATCCGGGTCGGGTTTTTACTCGCTTAGACCTGGTGGAACAGGTTTTTGGAATGAATTACGAAGGTTTGGAACGTACTCTTGATTCACATATTAGGAACATTCGCAAGAAAATAGAGCCTGACCCGGATAAGCCAACTTTCATTCAAACCGTTTATGGGGTCGGTTATAAATTTTACGAGGAAACGGCTAATGTGGAATAGTCTTCGGCTACGCCTGGTTTTAGCATTTTTAATAGTGGTGGTAGTAGCGGTGGCAACCGTAGCAATTGTGTCCAGCCAATCTACCGAGAGTGCCTTTGAGCAATATCTGGGCGAACGACCCCTACTCAGGCCAGCTCCCCCAGCTACCGTGAGCTCTTTGCCCGCCCAGCCCCCCTTGCCCCGCCCGTTGCAACCAATAGCACCGGATTTGCGGCTTGGTTTACCCGAACAAACTTTTATAAATTCGGCAAATGGAGCCTTATGGTTGGCCGCATTAATCGCCAGTATAGCCGGGGTGGTGCTGGGATTTCTGTTCTCCCGCCAGATTGTTCGACCAATTGAGGCGATGACGTTGGCCGCCCGACGGTTGGAACAGGGTGATTTAAGCCAGCGAGTAGACGTAAAAAATCGGGACGAGTTAGGAGTATTAGCTAAGGCTTTTAATTCTATGGCTGCCGAATTATCTCAAACCGAGCAGTTAAGACGTAATATGATTTCGGATGTAGCCCATGAGTTACGCACCCCTCTGACAAATATCCGGGCTTATCTGGAAGCCCTTCAGGATGGCTATGTCAGCCCTGAACCCGCAATGATTAACTCTCTCCTGGAGGAAACAATGCTACTTAACAGGTTGGTGGACGATTTGCAAGAACTAACCCTGGCCGAATCTGGTAAATTAAAGTTTTGTTTGCAACCCCTGGAGCTTAGCCAACTTATAGAAAAAGCGATAGGGTCATTTCAGGCACGCGCTCAGGGGAAAAACATCCTGGTTAAAAGCGAGTTCCTGTCCCGATTACCCCCTGTATTAGCCGACCAGGAGCGCACCGGGCAGGTTTTGCGTAATTTATTGGATAATGCCCTGGCTTATACTCCTAATGGTGGGCAGGTGATGGTTACGGCAGTGCTGGAAGGGTCGCTGGTGTGGGTTTCGATAATAGACGATGGTGAAGGTATTGGGGAGGAACATCTGCCCTATATCTTTGAACGATTTTACCGGGTAGACCGCTCACGGGCGCGGGCCACTGGGGGTAGTGGGCTTGGTCTGGCAATTGTAAAGCAGTTGGTTCAATCTCAGGGGGGGCAGTTAATGGTTGAAAGTAAATTAGGCGCAGGCTCAAAATTCCCCTTTAGCCTACCCTCGGTTTAACGTTTGAAACCTTTTTATTCGTAACCGTTCAGGTTGCTCGTCATTCTGAAGTGAAAACGAAGAATCTCGATGTTATTAACAAAACCCTTCGCAAGCTCAGGGTGATAAGGTTCGGGAAGGATTACGGCTTTAGATTTTAAAAACTTGTAATGCTGTTTACCCATTTTGGGGCAACAACATTAGCATTTCTTAATACAGTCTTTAGTCACATTCATTGGCCTGAAAGGTTTAGGGAGTATACTAGCCACAAATGAGGCTTTGCAGTAGTTAAATCTGGTAATATACAAGCCTCCAATTCGCACCTATTTTCCAACTTAAGTTTAAACATACTTACAGCCTTGCGAATGGAGATATTAATTAATGGATATCCTTGTAATTGAGGACGAGCGACTGACCCGGAAAGTAGTAGATTTTCTGCTTAACGGTCAGGGATACAACGTAGTAACCGTCTCCAGCCTGGAGGAAACCAGGCTAAGTAACCACCCCGACCACTCCTGGTTCGTAATTTTCGATAAGAATTTGCCTGAAAATAATGAGCTTGGGCTAACAAAAGTGCTGAACACTGACCCGGCTAACACCCCGGTTATTTTGTTATCCTGCGAAAGTCGGTTGGCCTATCGTCTGGAAGGACTGAAGGTTGCGGGAGACTATCTGGGCAACCCTTTTGTCAAAGAGGAATTTATGGAGCGGATGCACGAGGTTTTGCGCGAGGCTGTCCCGGCCTAGAATAGGACTGAGGTAAAAGGACTGAGGGCCGAGTAAAATCCTCCTTCTCAGTCCTCAGTTCTCAACACTTTCCTACCACATGGCGGTTTCTTTGAGACGGCGCGGCACACTAGCTAGAGCCCGTTTGAAATAGTAGGTCCGTCCAGTATCGTTCCGAAGCGAATAGGTCATCGTCCAGCCCTCCGCGCGGAGTTTTTGCAATTCCCCGGCTAATGAGCCACCATAAGCCGCCGCTTGCACCTGGGATTGACTGGCACACATTACCAATCTTTCCCACCCATCCTTAATATGTTTTTCGTAGTGTAATGGTTCGGATACGGCCCGGCCACTCCGTAAAGCTTTGGAGTTAGGTTCATTCGTCTCCATCTTTTGCATAAAAGTTTCCTTTCATCGCGAAATAACCCGGATGGGTATCTCGCTTTTTATGATACGCAGCAGTAACTTTGTTTAGAAGGGTTTGTGCTTCTAAACATTTTAGGTTGTCTAATCCGAATGGTTGGGCAAAGCTTGAACGAGCACTGTACAAACTACATACAATAGATGTTAGCAAACCTGGAATTAATTTTGGGTTAAGATTTGGGTAAATTAACGGGGTTTTCTTAATTAATCAAATCAGGGTTATTTTGAGAAATTCAAACCCCTAGCCCCCAATAGATTAGCCTCCCATAAACCTACTTTGACAGCTTGGCTCTAAAGCTGTAAAATCACTGTTCGGATTTGAATAATTAAAAACCTTTCAGGAGTGATTTTAGACTAATGGCAGACAAAAAAGCGAGACCTCAACGGCCTCGAAAGCCCGGTGCTGGGCCAGCAGTAATTGATAAACCAGCCCGCCGCACCACCGGGGCGCGTCCAAATATTTCCAGTGGTACCCCCACTCCCGCCAAACCACCCCACCCGGTCGGCTCTTCCCGAAATTGGTGGAAACTAATCCGGGAAAACTTTGGCTGGGGGCTAATAATTGCCCTGCCAATTCTAATCGTAGTTTTGGCCTTATTTTACCGGGCTACCGACGGTTTTACCTTTAAGTCTACCCCGACTATTGCGCCAATTCCAACTCCTGCGCCCAGCCCTACCGCTGGAAGCTTTGTGGCCCCGCCCCAACCAGTGGCAAATGCCCAACGCACCCGAATTTTGTATCTGGCAAGTACCGACCCCACCAAAGGACAGCAGATATTTACGGCAGAAGCCGATGGCTCGAACCCGGTAGCTATAACCAATAGCCCCGAAGTAAAATCCAACCCGGTCTGGTCGCTCGATGGCAAGCAAATCGCCTTCACCGCCAGCAATGTTGGAGTGCAAATCGTAAACTATGACGGAAACGGCTTGCATACCGTCGCTTATAACGGCTTCTCCCCGGTCTGGTCACCTGATAGTAAACAACTGGCCTTCCTGCGGGTAGAGTCGGCTAAGGATGGCAAAGGGCCGGACGGAGCGGGCACGGCTCGTCTGCTTTACATCACCAATGCGGACGCGAAACCGAGCGACGAAAAACAAATCGCCTACGATGTCCTGGCCCCGGCCTGGTCTTCGGATGGGCAGGAGATAATTTATTTCTCGCTACGTAATTTGGTGGTCTTTACCGCCGAGCCGCGTCTGGGTGGGTTGGTACAACAGTTGAAATTGCCCAACAACCTGGGAGCGTGGTTCCCGACCTTTAGCCCGGATAACAAGAGTATTATTTTCTACGGCACGCCCAATGCCAATTATCTGGCTAGTAGCCTGGACTTGAACGCGACCTTCCTGACCCCCACCGTCGCCGCTTCCACTACGGCGGCAGCGACTCTGGCTCCAACCGCTACGCCTAGCACAGCTACTTCGCCCACTGTTGCCCCCACCGCCGCCCCGAACCAGATTACCAATTTATATATTGTTAATCGGGACGGTACTAACCTGAAAACGCTGGCGCAGGTTGAGGATAATACCGGGATAACGACGGGTAGCCTGTTCGCGGCCTACGTCAATAACGCCGCTGAAGGGGTAGGTTTACTAACCAGTCGGCCTTACTACCGGGTGAGTCCAACCCTTTCGCCCGATGGTAAGAAAGTAGCGGCTATTCTGGTGACAAAGGATAGCGTGGGCATCCAGGTAGCGACGTTGGACGGTACTACCCCCGCCCTGAAAATTATCAGCAAAGAAGGCAATCTGGAGGAAGGTTCACGCCTTAGTCCCGCTTTCTCACCGGATGGTAGCAAGCTCTACTACCTGTTCCAACCGACTGCCAAAGATAAGCCTATCGAAATCCGGGCTTATGATTTGAACAGCAAAACCGAAACTCCTTTTATCAAGGATAATAGCAACGGCTTCCCCACCTGCTGTGGCTATAAGAAGTAGTCGGGTATCCGGTTGTCAGGTGTCGAAAAGAAATTCGTAGGGGCACGATGTATCGTGTCCCTTTTTGATTCACAAAGATATTCAGGATAAACAGGATATTGAGAAAATCTAACATCTAAAATCTAAAATTGGGCAATCCCCTAGGATCAGGCTCTGTCCTGCGATGGTTTATCGGACGACGGAGCGTCCTCCTACGTTCCCAATATTGGGCGGTTCGCGAACCGCCCCTACGAATTTTCATCCCTCATCCTTCCTACTTCATCCTTTCTACTATCCCCCAAGCCCTATTTTGGGGTATAATTAGGGCAGGGCCGCGGCACTTTAGTTCTCCTTTGGTTGTAAAAAGGATATGCTTTATGATTGACCATGATGCTCTCTTTAAGGCCGTGATTGCCGAGTTCTTTCTCGAATTCCTTCAACTCTTTTTCCCTGACCTGGCTGCTGACCTTGACCCGGCCTCGATTGTCGAAAAAGAGCAGGAAATCATGACCGACATCAAGGGCGGTCAAACCAATCGGGTTGACCTTATCCGCGAGGTCAAAGTTGATAATGAGCCAAGTTTGGTGCTAATTCTGGTCGAGCCGCAATCTTATGATGACAAGAATTTCAGCAAAAGGCTCTTTCGTTATGTCAGTCGGCTGTATGATAAATACGACTTGCCCGTCTTCCCGGTGGCGGTCTTATCCTACGCCTCACCCAAAGCCAAAGCTCCCAACAGCTTCCAGGTGGGGATTAGGAATTATAAAACCATCAGCTTTAATTATGAGACCATCCAGCTTAATCAGTTGGATTGGCAGGAATATGCCGACAAGCCTAACCCGATAGCTAGTGCTTTTCTGGCAAAGATGCCAGTTAAAAAGAAAGAGCGGGTCAAGCTCAAGTTGGTAGCTCTGACCAAATTGACGGAATTGGGCTTAAACCCAGCCCAGCAACGGTTGCTAACAGGATTTATAGACACCTATTTAGACTTAAACTTTAAGGAAGAAGTCAAATTTGCGGAAGAACTCTCGAAAATAGAGGGAGAGAAGAAGGAGGCAGTTATGGAACTCACCACCAGTTGGGAAAGAAAAGGTATTATTCAAGGCAAGCGCGAGGGTATCAAAGAAGGTATCATTGAAGGCAAACGGGAGGGTGAAATAAACCTGTTGGTTAAGCAACTGACCCGCCGTTACGGGCCTTTAACAAGTGCGGAGGAAAGCGGAGTGCAGGGGTTAGAACAGGAGCAACTGGAAGGGCTGGCAGAGGCGATTCTGGACTTCCAGAGTCGGGAGGAATTCACCATCTGGTTAGACAAAGCCCAAAGTTAGAAGGCATTAGGTGCTAGGTATTCGGTGTTAGGGAATTAAAATACTTAATGCCTAAACCCTAGAATCTAAATAACTATTTCTTGGCAAACTTGGCGTTAAATCCTAGATTTTGGATTTCCCAAAAATCCAGTATATCATGTTCATCCTTGTGAATTTTTTTTAGCGACAACTGACAATGGGAGCAAAAAGTGGACATACTCTGGACACCCTGGCGATTAGAATATATCCTGAGTAAAAAGCAGCCGGAATGTGTCTTGTGCCAGATGGTGCATGCGTCACCCGAAAACGATACGGCTAATTTGTTGCTGTACCGGGGACAACACAGTTTTGTGGTGATGAATCTTTACCCCTACAACAGTGCCCACCTGATGGTCGTGCCCTATCTTCACCTTAGCGACCTGAGCGCTCTAGCAAGTGAAGTGCTAGTCGAGATGGGCGATATGACCCAGCGTATTTTGCGCCTCCTGAAAGAAGTCTATCGTCCCGAAGGATTTAACCTGGGGATGAACCTGGGCAAAGTGGCGGGAGCCGGGATTGACGACCACCTCCACCAACATATTGTGCCACGTTGGGGCGGTGATACCAACTTCATGCCTGTACTAGGCGAAACCCGCTGCTTGCCGGAAACCCTGCCCGATACCTATGCCAAACTAAAATCCTCTTTAGCTAACTTCTTTGACCCACCCCCAAAATCATAATCTGAATTGACCTTGTAGCATCAGATTTAATGAGGTATAATCGCCATATGTAAACGTAGGGAAGTGCTTCATACTCTTTAACAGGTTTTAGATATAGTACCTGAATAAAGAAATCGGACTAAAGGAACTCGCAAGGATGCTACGCAGCGTAAAGGTCATAGTGGCGGGCGAAAAAACCGTAGGCAAAACGAGCCTGGTGGAGCAATACACTATGGGCAAGTTTAGTGGGCAGTATAGCCATAGCCTCGGCCTCAACGTTACCACCCACATCGCAATGGCAGGGAGTAGGCCCGTCAAGTTGGAACTATGGGACATCGCCGGGGAATATTTCGAGCGAACCGAGTTCTACCGGGGGGCGGCGGCCTGTATGCTGGTTTACGATGTCACCCGCGAAAAAACCTTGCAACAACTGGCTACCTGGATGAATATGTGCCGCTCCACCGTCCCGAATGCCGGAATTATCGTGGTCGGCAACAAAATTGACCTGGGCTACCGTTTTCCCCAAAAATGGGGTGAGATGTTTGCTAATTACGCCAACGCTCCCCATCTTTCGGCTTCAGCCCGCACTGGCGACCAGGTTGACGGTATTTTCAACGAACTGGCAAAACGCGCTATTGCGTCGCTGGAAGGCCAGCAAACCAAGTAACTACACGCCTATAGGCTAGTTGAGCCTCTATTAAGGTCTAGTGCATATGACCCTTTCCCTAGAGAATGCTATCCTTTTACCTGGCGAAAAGATTCTGTGGCAAGGGCCAGGTCTCCACAGCTTTGGACAAAACTACCCCCACTACTATTTAACGGATGAGCGGTTATTGGTGCATAGCTCCAAAACCAGCTACAAAAGTTTTGACCTGAGCCAACTCGCCGCCACCGAATATGAAACCCTCAAAGATTGTACCCTGATAACTATTACCCCTTTCAAGGGTGAAGTCCCCTTTATTACCCTGAAATTACCACCCAACTCCGCCGAAATTTATCAACAACTCGAAGCGGCCCGCGCCAAAGCGATTGCCAACATGCTGGCGGAGGGGGAGCAAATTGGGAATATTGTGCGGATTTCGGGGCCGAAATTTCTAATCTACAAATTCCTTAAACAAAACAGCGTCTTGCTATTCTTCTTTTGTGTAACCTGTGGCCTGAGCTTCTTCTCGGTTGAGTCAACTATTAACACCATCTGGCCTATTTTTATTCTGGTCTTTCCCTTCTTTCTAATAAATGATGCTTACCCCAGCCTGGGCGGGAAGTTTGATACTATCTTGCGGCGACTAATTTTAGGGATAAAACCGGGCGACAAGTTGGTAGTCAGTCGAAAAATCGCTACCTTGAGCCTGAACATGGTAATTTATTTTTGGTGTATTATCGTCTTTTTATTTTTCGTGGGGTTCCTGCTGTTTTCAACCCATATTTAGTTTTAGCCAAAGGAGGACGGAATGCCGGACACCCTAACCGCTATCGCAACCTCGGCGCAAGGGGCTTTTGTAGCTACCGCCGGGCGACTTCCGGTTATTTATGTGGTAAATGGCTCAGGTGTTAATCAGGTTATTACTATTGATACGCTTGAACATGGCCTGTTATCCGCTTCGGTTAATATCAATTGCAACCTGTCGCCCGATGGTAAACAGCTTGTTTATGGCCTATCGGACGGGCCCCAGGGCAATCTGGTCGTAAAGTTAGCCCAACTCACCACCGCCACTCCCGCCCTGCTACTGGCAAGTGAGGGTGACGAGCGTTTCTCCACCCCCGTCTGGTTTGCCGATAGTCAGAGGCTGGCAACCGTTAAAACTACTCCCGGCGATAGCCTCAAAGGTGAGCTAATGACCTTATCGCTGAGCGGGGAGCTAACCAAAGTTTACGGCGATGATGTGGAGGATGTTTTTGGCGTTTCGGCGGACGGTACGCGCGCCTATATCGCCCGCACTAACCCCGAAGCCTTTAGCGATTTCATCTATAGTATTGTTAATCTGGCCGACGGCACTATTCAGGATATAGACCTTGACCGCAATGCTAATGATACCGTCCAGACTGGCTTGAACTATAAATTTGGCTGGGTTGATGGTGCGCCCCTGTTGGTTTATAATCTTAGCCCCTCGCCCTATCTTCAGGTCAACCACCCAACAGTGCTGCGAGTTGCCGATGCCGATACGGGCGCGGCTGTCGCTAATATTATTGCCTTTAGCTCCGTTTCGGATATTCAGCCTGACAGCGATTTTTCGCATATCGCCTTTACCACCCGCAATTTTGACGATAACGGGCAGATTGCCGGAAGTGCCATCTGGGTTGCCAAACTGGACGGCACGGAGTCGCCCCTGAATATCCTGCCAACACAGGAGGGCGTACCCGATTTTAACGTGGTTTCGTGGACGGGCGACGATGGCGGGATTTTTGTGATGAGCGGCCCCTCTACCGTCGAAATGGTGGGGCTGGATGGTAGCCATCAGGTTATTATTAATCAGGTAGATTCTAATGGCGCAGCAGTCGGGCATAGCAGCGATAGTGGCGGAGTGCAGGCTTTTTCCGCCGCCGGAGCCGAGGTTTTGCTGAACGCCCCTTATGTACATCAACTCCGCAATACCCCCGATGATTTTGATGGCAACTGGGCCTGTGGCCCCACCTCTGCTGTGATGTTGATGGCGGGTTATGGCTTGCTTGACTCCCGCAACGATATTTACGGCAAGCAGCCCACCCAATTTGGTTTTTATGTGGCCCGCCAATATACCAGCCACATTAATTTCACCTTTAGTCGCAGTCAGGCTGACCCGCGAGGTCGTCCGGCAACGGGTGGCTATGGCTCTTGCACCAACAACGGGGAAGCCTGGGGCAGTCTAGTAGCCCAATTTATCAAGAATCATGGGCTGGGGGCCAGCTCGATCACCCCTAGCGAAAATCTGGTTAAATCCCATCTGCGGCAGCGTAAGTTGGTGGTGCTAGGCACTACCGTCAAGGGTTTTGGACATGTGCTGCTGGTTAAGGGGATCACCAGTGATGGCAAGCTGATTTGCAACGACCCCTATTGGCGCAAGGCCGGGGCAGGTGATGATGTTTATGCCTGGTGGGAGTTGGGTCGCTGTCCGTTTATGATTTCAGTAGACCGGGCTGTACCGGATGCGGCCCCACCACCGACTCAGGTTACGGTTGCCCCTCCTACGCCCGCTTTTGTGCCACCGCCACCCCCTGCGCCTAGCACTTTTGAGGCGGGGCAAGGTCTGTCGGATGGTTTGAAAAAACGTTTTATGGATGCTTACAACCGCAACGGTGGGGCGGGGGCGTTGGGTAAGGCTACCGGGCCAGCCGTGCAGCAGATTCCGCCCGATAGTCCGGGTTATGTCCAGAATTTCAAGGGCGGATCGTTAGGTGAGGTTTCGTTGTTCCTGGATGACCGCCACGACCAGTCGAACGCCGTCCCGGTGCCGATTTTGCAGCCCGCTTTTTTAATCCGCAACCCGATTTTGCAGAAGTACCGCGATTATGGCGGAAGTGGCGGGCCGCTTGGCGCAATCCTCAGCGATGAGTACGTCAATCAGCAGAATTTCCGACAGATAAATTTCGAGGGTGGCTATATCACCTGGGACGAAACTTCGTCCACCACCCACGATGCTTTCCTGTGGCCCGATAATTTTAATAGCTGGAAGGCGGAGTATTATAATAATGCCGGGTTAGCGGGTGCGCCCAGCTTCCTGCGCGACGAACCCCAAATTAACTACGAGTGGGGGACGGGTTCGCCGGAGGGCGGCAGGTTAGGTATTCTGCCAAATTACTTCTCGGTGCGCTGGACGCGGACAGTCAGTTTTGACCTCGGAATTTACACCTTCACGGTAGCCTGTGACGACGGTTTTCGCTTTATGGTCAACGGGGCGAATGTGGGCGGGGCTGACCCTAACCAGTTCTGGACGGTGTCGGCGGGCGACCCCCATACTTTTACCCTGAGTTTGCAGGGCGATGCTAACCTGACTCTTGAGTATTTTGAGGCTGAAGGGGGCGCACTCGCTAAACTTAGCTGGGTAAAAATCTAAAATCCAAAATCGAATATCTAAAATTGGCGGAATTTTCGTAGGGGTAGACCAATGTGTCTACCCTGCATTAGAAAATTCACGCAGCATCACATAGAATAAACTTCAACTTGCTAGACAAATATTTGATTAGGTATATTCATAACTCAAATTAATTCTACCGAATATTATACGCAAGAATGGAAACTTCAATCTTATGAGCTCAAACTATAGGCTTTTGGATAGTTATCTTGTAAAAGGGGAAAATGGTGGGCAAGTTAATATTTTTTCAGAAGGGATTGAGTTCTCTTTTGAGGCAGTCCCTCATAAATTTTATTTCTGGCGGGATTTAACATCTTACCTTTATTCTGTACAAAAAACTACGGTAAGGCTTTATGGTATTATCCCTTTATACAGGACTACCAAATACAATATTAGCCTACAATTTCAAGACGAGGAGCTTATAACATTTAAGAAACGAAATTATCCTGAACTTGATAAGCTTTCAACGATGTTATTACAAGTAACATTAGAGCCGCTACTATCAAAATATATAGGTCGAATAGCAGACGGCTCAACCTTAAAATACGACAAACTTTCAATTGATAAAACTGGGGTTTCTCAGGGTAAAAAAGCTGTTGCTTGGTTTGATGTAGAAAGTGCAAAAGTGGAAAATGGTATAGTTTCTGTTTACGCACGAAACCCTCTAAAACCAAACAAACCTGGCCTAATTGGGACAGTTAACTTTCAAACACCTAATGCACATGTTTTAAGTCCACTAATTAATTCGATTGTTGAAAGTTCACGAAGAAACAGATAATACTCTACTTTAACTTAACTAGGGATATGTCGAATGGGTGTAGCGTACCATACCTACCGAGTAAATCTGGCTCAGTGGCAAAAAGCGGTAGGCTCAAAAGACCAGGAGCTTTATCAGAAAGCCCTCAAATATCTGGAAGATACCTGGTTTGGCCTTATCCCGCGTCAGGAAGTGGCTATCGAGAAGCCGCTTTATGTTGAGCATCTGGAACGGATTATTTTCGAGGGGCAAGTATCTAGCGAAATTATCTCGGCGGAACGGCTAAATCAGTTTGTCAAAAACTACCGGGAAAAATATCGGCTGGATTACGACCTGTTGATGCTGGAATTGGACGAAGACAGTGCCGACGACCTCGATATACTCGACCTTGAGTTAGGCCGCCTGAGTCTGGCAATCTCTGCGATATTTTCAACCGATGCATCTTTCTTCCGCTATGGCTGGCGCAATGCCTGGCGGTATTATTCGCTATATGAAGACCTGAAAACTAACGTGGGGCTGGACGCGCAAGCCCAACAATTATGGAAATATTTTCTGGAAGGCCGGAGTCTGGGCGGCGAATTCCCCTCGCTTCTAAATTACGAGAGGCACCTCCACACTTTTTTCAAAAATGCCGAACTCAAAGACATGCTGGGAAGTCTGGAATATTATCGGACGGCGGCGGGTATTAAGCATCTGGCAGAGGTGGCCCAATCACCCAAAGCAGGTGAATTTGAGGATTTGTGGGGGGTGTTTGAAAACAGTTTGCGGGACAGCTATGAGCAGGGCCTCGATTTCTACGCCGAGCGGGGCTAGGAGTCAGTAATGAGTGAAAAGTTGTCGGGGAATTCGTAGGAGGCTGCTCCGTCAGCCGATGGTTTTTATCGCAGCACTGGTATAAGGGCAGACACATTGGTCATCTGCTCCAACAAAATACCTTTACTATATCTTGAAAATCGGCTTTTTGTTACTTTTTCAAGATAATGGTGCTAGTTCAGAGGATTTTAGTAGACTGCCTTGTTTTAGTTGAAGAAGGAATTTTGAAAGAATATGACAAGTCGAGAAAATGCTGCCAGCTACCTGGAACAGGTTTTGAAATTACCCCGTACCCACGAGCAGGTTATTCCCGCCGATTATCTGGATTTCAATGGTCATATGAACGTTATGTATTACACTCACGTTGGCAATATGGGCATACGGACATTTATGGAAAACGTTGGGATAGTTTGGGAACGATTCAAGAGCGGGGAGCGCGGTAGTTTTGCCCTGCGTCAGGTAATTAGCTATCTGAACGAGTTGCGGGAGGGTGAGCGGGTAGCGTTACATACCGGGTTGGCTAATTATGATAACAAACGTTTGCATTTCGTCCATTATATCGTTAGTCTGGACAAGAATCAGATAGCCTCGGTGGACGAGCGACTGGCAATCTATATTGATATGAGTACCCGCCGCACCACCAGTTTTGAGCCAGATGTGCTGGGAAATCTGGCAAAGGCCAAAGCTTATTTTGATAGCCTGGGTTGGCAGCCCGAACTTTCGGGCGCAATTAAACTCAAGGAATAACATCCAAAATCCAAAATTATAGACTCGAAGGTCCAAACCTAACTCCTGCCCTAGTGCAGTTCCGACAGAGCTATCGTGACTATGACAACCCTCACCCTGCCCTCTCCCTTTGCAAGGGAGAGGGTCTAGAACTCTCCCTTTGTATAACACCTGCCAAGTAGGCGGGAGAGGGAAATGATTTCAACCCCTTGCACAATCTTTGACCCTTCCTACTTCATCCTTCATCCTTCCTACTTCATCCTTCCATTTGCCGGGTTAGCCCAATCTATAGTAAAATCCTACAGCATGGTTTTAATGAAACCGTTTAGTTACGTGTGCCGTTTTAATTCAGTAACGAGTTGAAAGTGCCGAGTAACGAGTTAAAGAATTTGCTGACGGCTGATAGCTTTCTAACAACCAATAACCAACAACCATAAAAGATGGCAATAGATAAACAGGCATCCGAGTTAGAAGCGGCAGAGCTACCGCTAGAGATAGAGGAAGAAAATAGCGCGGTGGAGCAGGAAACCCCACCCCGTGAGCGGATAGTTTATACCCGGCGATTTGGCGGTTTTGGCTTTCGGCTGAATCTGGAAGTAGCCCTCTATCTCCTGATAATTCTATTCGTTTGCCTGACCCGCTTTTCCGACCTGGAGAGCCGCGCCCTGCACCACGATGAGGGGGTTCACGCTTTTTACTCTGATCGCTATTTTTCGGGTGGGGGTTACGACCAGGAACCCTGGAAACACGGCCCGTTTTTGTACCATATTACCGCCCTGAGTTTCTGGCTGTTGGGGGTCTCGGTGACAACTGCCCGGATTCCCGCCGCGCTCTTTGGACTTCTGATAGTGTTATTGCCGCTACTAATGCGGCGACAAGTGGGTCGCTGGGGAGCCTTAACGGCCTCTTTCCTGCTGGCAATCTCCCCAATGTTCCTTTATTATTCTCGTTTCATACGGGAGGATATTTTCACCGCCGTCTTTACCCTGGCATTAGGCATTGGCATCATGCGGTTTATAGATTTGCCCTCGCCCCGCTGGTGGTTTTTCCTGATGGCTTCGTTGGCCTTGCTGTATTGCACCAAAGAGGTCAGCTATATTTATACCGTCCTGTTTGGCGGTTTTTTGTTGGGCTGGGTTTGCTGGCAATTTGCCCCGCGTCTGTTGCTGATTTTGGGTGGTTATGGGCTGTTGGCTGCCGCCGCGTTAGGGTTGATGTTAAGTTTTTACTCCTTGCCGACTATTCCCACCGAGTCGCCGACTCCTAGCGCAATCCAGAGTTATATCGGGCAACTTTTAACTCACCCGGTTTTCTGGACGGTTATAATTTTGCTCATTTTAGCGGTAGCAATAAGTTGGTACGCCTTCCGGGAAGTGGCAGTACGGCGGAGGAACTATCTGGTGCGGGCGGGAGTGCTTGAGCCTGATACCTCCCCGGCTACCGCTTTATTTTTACCTTACGAACCGGGTAGCGTGGCTTATGCGGTGGGCTGGCTGGGGCGACACTGGCGTATCACCGGGCTAGGGTTGTTGGTGGCCTTGGCGATTTATAGCGTCTTATATACGGGCTTCTTTAGTAGTCCGGCGCAGGGCGAGGTTGGGTTGGTTTCGGGCCTGTTCTATTGGCTGGCCCAGCAGGGGGTCGAGCGGGGGGCCCAACCCTGGTTCTATTATTTCCTGATTTTGCCGCTTTACGAACCGTTGGCAGTGCTATTTGGCACGCTTACGGCGGGTTATATTTTGTGGAAGGCTACCCGCTACGGTTTGCGGCGCAAAATCCGCAATGTGCTTGTGCCCGCTTCTGAATTACCCGAACCCGACCCAGACGAAGAATTGGACTCGCCCGGTGATGCTTCCCAGAATCCAGTTCGTCAGCCCCGTAAAGAATTCATAGAGCAAGAGGTGTCGGTCAGTGCGGCGGGCAATAGCCTCTGGCCGGGGGAACGCCGCCGGGAACGCCATCCCTGGTTCGCCCCGCTTTTTCTGGTGGTGTGGGCGGTTGGGGCTTTTGCAGTCTATAGCTGGGCGGGCGAGAAAATGCCCTGGCTAACGACGGGCTTGGCAATACCCTTTATTTTGCTGACAGCCTTTCTTTTCCAGAAGGTCTGGCGTGGTCTTGAGCTTTACCTGGGCGGCAAGGATTCGCAGGAGCTTATTTTGTTCAACTTGCGGAGCCGGGTCTTTTTCTGGGCGTTGGTGAACGGGTTGATTTTTGTGGGCTTCTTTGCCTATATGGTCACGCTGAATGTTAACACCAACCCGGCGGGGCAGACCGGGCGCGGCAATCAAGCCCTGTTGTTTATTCCACCTTTGCTGGCCTTCTTTATGGTGTTGACCGCCAGTGCTTTTACCGGCTGGCGGGTGGCCCTTTACACCGGGGCGATGGTGGTTTTTGGCTTTTTGAGCATTTTCTTGCTGCGGACTGGTTTTGATTATGCCTATACTAACGGCGATGTGCCCGTTGAGATGGGGATTTATACCCAGACCTCGCCGGATGTGACGCGGGTAGTAAACGAGATTAAAACGGTGAGTGTGATGCTGCCGCAGGGTCGCCGCACGCCGATTTTGTTTGATACTGAGGGGCGCACCCCCCTGGAATTTTATCTACGTGATTTCCCCAATCGCAAGGCCGCCAGCGATTTTACCCAGCCTACTTTGCAAGCGGCGGGGGTCTCGGATATTACCTCCTACCCGCTTATTATTGCTTTTACCGATAAACGCGACCAACTTACCGCCCTGAACGACCAGTATGTTCGACGTACGTACGCTTTCAGGTGGTGGTTTGGCGAAGACCAGTACCGCACTTTTATCCCGGCAGCCCAGCGCGAAATGGACTTTCTGACTAACCGGGCTTCCCAGGTAGCGGTCAATGATGCTACTGGCAAGTTGGTGATAAACAAGGGTGAACTGATGTCTACCCAGAAGTTAGAGGCGTTGCGGGACTCTAAAGGGGTCTTGGACAAGCTTTATAACGGCAACGGCGGCAATAGTGCCCTGCTTAACATCGGTCTGGCGATACGCGGGGTGGGCACGGAGTTGCAGGGCGATAATTTTGCCCGGCTGTGGCGGTTTGTAATTTTTCGGGAAGTGCCCCAGGCTATCGGTAGCACTGATTTTGACCTGTATATTCGCAAGGATATTATCGGCCTCTATCGTCAGTACGGCGACTTGGTGGAAAAACCGCTTGATAGGTCGTAATCAGGGGATAGGGGTTGGGGGATAGGGGTCGGGAATTCGTAGGGGAGGTTCATGAACCGCCCAATCAAAATATTTACAAGGATAAACAGGATAGGCAGGATGCTTGGGGGGAATTCGTAGGGGCGACCAGCAGGTCGCCCTGGGGTTGAGGATAGGTCTTAATTTTATTGAACCGCCAGGAACGCCAGGAACGCCAAGAATTAAAAACATGAAAGAATTAGCCCAAACCTTAAACCAAAACGGCATTGATATTACCTCCCTGAAACCATTGCCGACTACTGGGGAGGAAACCTTTTACTATCTCGCAGTTCTGGCTAAAGACTCGTTTGATTTATGGCAAAAAATACGCGGTCTCGTTGAACAAACCGGGTTTTGGCCTTTATTAATAGGCGAGCTTAGGGATTGGCAGGTTAGCGGGCCAATTAAACCCAATTATACCCCGTCGCTGGGTGAGAATTTGCATAATTTACTCTTTCGGAAGAAGCCTAAAACTCCAACGGTTGAAAGCGTCCCGGAATTACGCCTTTCGATAGGAACTGATACAACTTACTCGGTGGCAAAAACAATCGAAATAGGTCTTGCCCTAGACCCGCTTGATTTGTTCAGTCAAAAGTCAAAGGGCTTTTTCAATAATCAGGTAGAAACTGAGCTTAAATCTTTAATAGAAAAATGGCCTGAAGGTATAAAACCTAATAGCTTTATTGATATTCAATTTGAATCAGATATTTTTGTTATTTTAGCCCCTACCAGGAAAAGTTGGGAGGTTCCAGCTTTTTTGAGATTTGGGGGTTGGAATGAATGCCCATCCCCTGAAGAACAGGTTTGTATATTGAAATATTGGAATAATAAATATGGGGCAGAGGTTTTAGCTATTACCTATGATACTCTGGAATGTCTGATTTCACATCCACCCCAAACGCGGGAACAAGCCTTAGAATTATCAAAAGAACAATATATATACTCAGGTATTGAAACTATCGAGAATTTAAGTGATATTGTTTCACAGGCGGCAGGAATAGTAAACAACACAACCTGGCATTTCTGGTGGGATTAAGCACTTGGAAGAACTAGCGACGCTTCTAATTGAAAACGAGATAGATATTTCGACTTTGGAGGCGGTGGAGGACGAGAGTGGCAACCTGCTACTTTTCCTGCCAGTGCCGGGGCTAGAAGTTATCAGCTATTGGGAGAGAATGCGGGGATTAGTGGAGCAAACAGGCTATTGGCCCATCATTATCGAGGAGCTGGACTCGCAACTTGAGATGATGGAAGAATACGACTATGAGCCGGGAACTGCCAGCGAAATTATAGCCGCCAGCCAACAAATAAAAGCCAAGGAGTGGCTCAAAAATCGGTTTGAGCATGCGGGTGACGGGTTTGAGGGTTTTCAATATCCGAGGGGTATTTGGCCCGAAAAGCCTATGCCAAAGCTGGGCTTTTTGATAGCGGATGACCACGAAACGCGCTATCTGGCCTTGCTACCGACTAGCCAAAGTTGGCAAGGCCCGGCTTATCTGAAATTTGGCAATTGGGGATACTGCCCCGCCCCCGAGGAACATGCTAGCGTTTTTAAGCGTTGGGGTGAGCAATACGGCGCGGAAATAGCTTGGGTAGAATACGATACACTAGAGGCACGGGTATTGCGCCCGCCGCGCAATCAGGCAGATGCAATTCGGCTGGCGGAGGAGCATTACGCCTACTGTCCCCAGGTGGTTTATGGTGGGCCGGGGACAATCGAGGGACTGGCGGGGGAATTGCTGGATAGTCCGATTTGGAGTTTTTGGTGGGAATAATATAAATGGCGAAATCTTACGAAAAGCGTATAGAAACTCTGGATATGCCGACCCTGAACCCAGTACGGCGGGCGGTTCAGGCCGAACAAAGCAGCGTGCTGGATAAAACCCTGCTGTGGGGCTGGCTGAATTGGGAAACGGTAATCTGGACGATAATTATCGTGGTAGCGGTGGCGACCAGGGTTTATGACCTCGGAATACGCGCCATGCACCACGATGAATCTATCCACGCCCGTTGGAGTTTCGACATGTACAAGGGGCGGTTTGCCTACCCCTACGACCCCACCTATCACGGCCCGTTTTTGTATTACGCCGTAATGACCAGTTTTATGCTGTTTGGCGGGGATAATGAGGCTAACGCCCGCCTTGCCCCGGCCCTGTTTGGTATTGGGATTATCATATTGTGTTGGTTTCTGCGCCCGCTTATCGGCAAGTTCGGGGCAGCCTTTGCCGGGTTGCTGGTGCTAATTTCGCCCACTATTCTCTACTATAGCCGCTCCTTGCGCCACGATATTTTTGCCACTTTTGGCGAATTTTTACTTCTGATTGGCTTATTCCGCTTCTTTCAAGAAAAGCCTGGTAATAAATTCTGGTGGTTGGGACTGGCGGGGCTAGGTTTAGGGATAGCTTATAGCAGCCATGAACTGATTTTCTTGACGGTTGCGACCCTCGGTCTCTGGTTAATAATCGCTTTTGTATTTGAATTGGGGGTTTTGCCAGAACGAGTTAAGGCTCGTATTCCCGGTTTCCGCCCCCCACCCCTCATAGAAGAACCCATTATTACGGATGAGCTGGACGACCCGGTAAATGTTTGGGTTGAAAATTCTTCAATTGATAATGATTTAGACGACCCCGAATTTCGTAGGAACGAGGTCTCCGTGCCCGGTGAAACCAACCCCACCGAAGAACCCGAACTAGCACCATCCAAACCGCCCAGACCCTGGCCTTTGCGCCTATTGGTGTTGACTGACAAGGGTTATTATGGCTTTGGGGCGGCTTTCTTGTTTGTAATGACGGTGGCAACGCTGGTCAGTCTGCGCTTTATCCTGATTCCGCGTGACATTGTTAAATATCCTGGCAACGGCCTACCCAAAGGTTTCCTGTTTTTGATTGGGCCAGAGGTGGATAAATGGCTGGCTTATGTTATTAACGGCTTTGTGGTGGCGGTAATATTCGGGATTTTTGTGGGCTGGCTGGTGTCGCTGGCTGACCTTACCCCCGACGAGAAACTACGGGGAAGCGCGGTTTTGCGGGGAGTTTTGCGGGTGGCCCGTCAGCCCAAAGCAGTGATGTTGTTCCTGGCTCTTTTTGCCCTGGTTTATATCCCCTTGTTCAGCAACTTTTTCAGCAATTTAGGTGGGCTGGCGGACGGTCTGTACAAAGGGGTGGAATATTGGTTATCGGTGCAGGGCACGCGCCGCCTTGACCAGCCCTGGTTCTATTACCCCATGTTGATGCTGTTATACGAGCCTTTGCCCTTCTTTATGACCCTGACCGCTTTGTTCGCCCTGCCGATAGCCTGGATACGCCGGATTAATCGCAAGCGACAGGCGGCAAATGAATCTGGTTGGCAGACCATTATCACCCCCAAGGGCTTGTTCGCGGGATTTTGCTTGTTCTGGGCGGTGGTGGCAATGCTGGCCTATTCGATTGCTGGCGAAAAAGCTCCCTGGTTGAATATGCAAATCGCCTTGCCCGCCATTTTATCCTCGGCGATTCTGTTTGAGGGGTTTGCCCGACGGGTGGCGTGGCGAAAACTGGTGCACCTCCTGCAAGGCCCGCTTTTTGGCACAATCTTTGTTTTGCTGCTGGCGACGGTTGGGGTATTGATTGGGATGCTGATTGCCGCGCCCGCCCCCGACAAAGTAACCATTACCCCGGGCGGTACTACCCTGGATAACAATAACACCCGCACTTTTATGTTGTTAGAAAGCCTGATTGTCCTGATAGTGGGGCTGATTTTGGCCTGGGCGATATTCTGGTTCTGGCGTAGCGCACGCATTAGCGGGAACATCATGCGTACCACTATTATCTTGATAGTGGGTGGGGTGCTGCTTGGCTATGGTTTCAAGTCAGCAATGGTTTTGAACTATTACAACAACGATATTGCGGTTGAACCGATGATTTATGTCCAGACCGCTCCTGATATTCCTTTGTTTGTCCAACGAGTGGGGCGATTGGCGCGAGATGTGCGCGACACTTATCGGCTGAATCCCCCCGCGCCCAGTGCTACAAATGCAGTGCTGCCCGACCCCGGCGGAACAAACGGTTTGCCTATTCTGGTTTCCAACGAAGCGGCTTGGCCTTTGACCTGGTATTTCCGCAACTATAGTGACGTGGGCTATTTTGCGCCTAATAACGATAGCACCCAGACGGTGGATGCCCTACCCGCCAAAGATGGGCGCGGCAACCCCTACGCCGTTATCGCCCTGATGTCTTGGGAAGACCAACCCAAGTTACAGGCCCAGCTAAAGGGGCAATATACTCGCTATCAGGTACGTTTTCGCTGGTATTTCCCGCAGGATGATTCGGGCTATGGGGCGTTGGGCAAAATTCCGCCTGATAGCAAGAACCCCGACAAAGACCGCAAGAGTATTCTTAATACCGACTGGCAAAAGCTCTGGGATACTTTTACTACCCAGCCAAGTGCCAATCAGATGTGGCGTTACATCATGTACCGGGAAGTAAATCAGCCTCTACAGTCGGCGGATATGGTTTATTACATCCGTAACGAGCTTGAGCCAGATTTAAGTGGCACTAGCAGCAGTAGTACAACTGATACTACCAACTTTGACCTGACCGATTCCAGCCAGCCGGGGCTTAAAAACGGGCAGTACAAAACTCCCCGAACCGTCGTCTTTGCCCCTAACGGCGATATTCTGGTGCTGGATTCGGGCAATGGGCGCATCCAGCGTTTCGGGGCAGATGGCAAGTTTATCTCGAAATTTGGCAAAATCGGTACGGGTGACGGGCAGTTCCAAACCATTCAGTTTGACGGTGGGGCGGGTGGTTTGGCGGTAGATGAAGATGGCAATATTTATGTGTCGGATAGCTGGAACTACCGCATCCAGAAGTTTGACTCAACTGGCAAGCTGCTAACCAAGTGGGGCAAAGGTTTTGATACCAAAGGCGACTCAAATTTAGCTAAAGATAATCCCACTGGCTTTTATGGGCCGCGTGGTTTGGCTTACGATAAAACCAAAGGCGAGTTGTATGTGGCGGATACAGGCAATCGCCGTATAGTCGTTTTCGATAAGAGCGGCAATTTCTTGCGGCAATTCGGTAATCAGGGGGGTGGGCCAGCCCAGTTTGACGAACCCGTCAGCGTGGTGGTCAGTCCTGATGGGAAAGTTTATGTAACCGATAGCCGTAACAAACGGGTGCAAATCCTTGACCGTAACGGGAATTACCAGAGCGAAATAAAAGTGCCGGACTGGAAAGACCAGCCCCTCAGCGAGCCCTATGTCGCGCTGGATGGGCAGGGTAACGTGTTCGTCAGCGATAGTGCTAACGGGCGCGTGCTGAAATATGGCAAGGATGGGGCGTTATTACAAACTCTGGACACTCAGGACGGAAAAGTTCTGGTAAACCCGATAGGTCTAGGGGTTGGGCCCGATGGTTTCCTTTATATCGCCGATGCCAAGCAGCACGCGATTGTAAAATTTAAGCTAGGATAGGCGGGGGTTGGGGGTCGGGGGTCGCGGCAGAAAACATGTTTACACGGGGCTAAAGCCACCGTGGTAAGAGAGCGAAGCCCCAGGGAAGGGGCTAAAAAGCCGCTTTTTAAGGCTATTTAGAAGCTTTTCAGCCAGCTTGAGCTGGCTTGGTTGAAATAGCTCGGTGATTTATCGCCGAGTGGTCTAACTTTTGTATTTTTAACTCGTTGCTCGTTACTTTCGACTCGTTACTTAGAACCTATCTCGGTAGGGGCAGATCTTGTGTCTGCCCTGGGCGAACACAAGGTTCGCCCCTACAAATAATCTCAACCTACTGAGATAGGCTCTTAGGATATTCGCCCGCCAGGAAGACCAGTACCACCAGCCGCTCGTTGCTATCGTTAAAAACCCCGTGTCGCAGGGGAGCGGCTACCCCTAGCGTCTCATTGGCGGTCAAAACCTGTTCCTCGTCCTCCACCACAAACCGCCCTTCCCCTTCCAGCACCACATAAACTTTGTCAGCGTTTTCGTGGTTGTGCAACTTTTGGAATTGCCCAGGCTCGAAGCAATAAACGTCGCAGAACATACCAGCCGTAGCGTATAGCCCTACCTTCTGCATTTTCTCCTCGCTCCAACGCCGGGCTTCGGTAATGTTTTTTATGTCCATCTTTATTCCCCTCGCAACTTACTGTAAATCACCATATCGCGGTAGGCCCCCGCTCGCCACAGAGATTTACGTAAGACCCCTTCACGGGTAAAACCCGCTTTTTCCAGAGAACGTTGTTCGGGCAGATTCTCAATATCGGTGCTGGCCTCCACCCGCATAATATTATAGGTAGAAAAAAGGTAGGAGGTTATTAGCTTTTGGGCTTCTGTACCATAACCCTTACCGCGATGTTCACCAACCAGACTAATTCCTATCATATACACCCGGTCGTTATTACTTGGCCCGTAAGGTACTTCCCGAAAAGAAATATCGCCGACTCTAGTTCCGTCCTGAGTTACAATTATAAAAGTGGTATTTTTGGGACTCAACATTCCATCTTCGTTAAAATTCTTTTCAGAATTAGCCGGGTTGCGAATACCAAAGAAATTAAATTCGCTGGTAAAGTCCAGATTATTAGCCCAGCTCTCTAACAAAGGCAAATCTTCCCGCATAACAGGCCGCAGATTAACTTTGTCGCCTTTAATCATCTTATTTTCGTCTCCGTAAGTTTTATTTTAGACTGAGCAAATAAGCTACCAGGTCGTCCATCTCGGTACTGGTCAGGCTATTAGCGAATCCGGGCATAATTTTGCGATAATTGGGCAAGCTGGCATCGTCAGGCTTAATCAAGATATGCCGAATATACTGCGCCCCGCTTACCCCTGCCACCCGCGTCCCGGCAGTCACCCCGATTTTATCAAGAGCCGGAGCATTGGCCTCAGTCCCGCCACTACCGCTCAGGGTGTGACAGCTGAGGCACGGCATTCGATTAAAGACTTTCTCGCCATTAGCACTGTTCCCGTTATTTGTCACAGGCTCGGCCTTAAAACCTTTAACCATGTCAGAATTAGGGGTTGGGTTGGAGTAAGCATCGCCACAGGCTACCAGAGCCAGGATTAGCAAGAACACAAGGGGTATAAGTCGCCACTTAGCGGGGAACATTGCCATTTCTTTCTATTGGATAAGGATCAAAAGTCGAAAGTTTAAGGTCAGATACTTTCGACTTTCGACCCTCTACTTTCGACTATTGAGGAAGGGGCGGGTGTATAATCCGGCAGCCCCACTACTGAAATAGGCTACTACCAGTCCCACAAACGACCCTGCCAGCACCGCTATCCCTATCCATAGATGGTTTTGCAGCAAATCAAAGATAGGCTGGAAAATCTGCCCGGTAATAAAATTTATTGGATCCATGTAAGCGAAGGCGTGCCCGTCTGGTTTGCTAATATCAAGCACCAGATTTAATAAACTAATCTGGTTAATATAACAGGTGATTAGCAAGGCCAGAGCCGTGAACCCTACCGCAATTAGGCGTTGGGTCAGACTGTCCTTGCGTCCAGAGCCGTAGTAGACCGCCTTCCCGATGACAAAACCCACTACCACCAGCAAATATGAGCCGATGTAACCCCAGAGCGGTTCAAAGGTTTCGGCGCGATTAAACCAGATTAAGGCCCCAATCGCGGTAGTAACAATCAGGAACAGAATTAAGCCCCAGACCGAGGCCATTAGTAAATCCGCCCCGCCGATGCGTTCTTCCTGCTCGTCTAACATCCGCTCCAAATCGGTAGGGCAAACCACCACCGCCGACTCATAATTCCAGCGTTCGTTAGAGACCACCGTAAGTTGGTCGGGGGAGTAGGGCTGGCGGCACATCGCGCACAAGAGGGTTTGTTCGCCATTTTCCCCATCGCTGGTAAAGGCCGGTTTAACCTCGGAACTGGCATCCGCCGCCGGGTTAGCTAACCCCCCCACGCTATCGTTCATCAAGCTTTCCAGACGCGCCTGGATTCTATCATCAGCCATTTTGTTCAGAGCCTCCTCTTATGTCAGAAGTAGGGCTTGGATAAGACAATTAATAGAGCAGGATTAATTATACCACAGCCGATTATGTTAAAATAGACCCACTCAGCATTTAGCTTACTTTCAATTCGGCTACTCGGCAATAGAAAAGAGGTCGCCCCCTGCAAAAAGTTGGCATAGTCCCCGCCCAAATTCTGGAAGCCGCCGCCCGCTTACAACAGGCAGGTTATTTGTATCGCACCCCTTTGGAAAGGTGTGAGCCGCTTTCGGCTCGTTTTTCCAGCGAAATCTACCAGAAATTGGAGCTATATCAGCGTACCGGGTCGTTCAAGCTGCGGGGCGCGACCAACAAGCTGCAAAAACTCCTTCAGGAAAATCCAGCCCTGCGCGAAAAGGGTTTTGTTACGGCCTCTGCCGGAAATCACGCCATTGGGCTTTGTTACGCTGCTCGTGCTTTAGAGCTGAAGGTTACTATCGTTGTGCCGGAAACCGTTTCTGCCGCCAAGCTGGAAACCTTACGCCGATTCCCGGCTGAACTAAATATTGCCCCCGGCAACTATGACTTTGCTGAAGCCTACGCCCGTCAGCTTGAACGTGAGCAAGGTTTGATTTTCGTTTCGGCTTATAACGACCCTGAAATAGTGGCAGGTGGTGGCACAGTGGGCCTTGAAGCTCTAGCCGATTTACCCGATGCCGATATATTGCTTGTTCCGGCGGGGGGCGGCGGCCTGATTAGTGGGATTTCCCTGTGGGCTAAAACCGTTAACCCAGATATAAAAGTTTTTGGGATACAAAGCGAAGCCTCCCCCACCCTCCACCATTCCCTGAAAGCCGGAAAGCTGGTGGAAGCTCCCGAATTGCCGACTCTGGCGGATGGATTGGCGGGGAATGTTGAGTCTGAATCCATTACTTTTGCTATAATACAAAATTATGTTGATGACATTTTCCTGGTAACAGAAAACGAACTGGCCCAAGCAATGCGTTTCTATGCGAACGAACTCCACCTCATCGTCGAGGGTTCAGGTGCGGTTGGATTGGCTGCTCTCCTGTCCGAACGCCTGCCACTTGCCACCGTCGGCAAGCCCAAACCCAAAATTATAGACTTCGTGACTGGCCGCAATGTCGCCGCCTCAACCTTACATAAAATAATTAATTAACCCCACTCGTTAGAGTTGGAGGATAATATATGGCGGAAACTCAAGCTAGGGGTGCTAGGCATACCCACACTTTGATATTGACTAATAATAATGAAACAGCTTTAGAATTTTTCGTAGAGCCAGAAGGGATGAGTTTTTTAATACCTCCAAAGGCTGCCTTTACTATTCTTTACAGAATAAATGATGGCGAAGCTATAGATGTGGTATTCGAGAAAGACTATATTTCTGTTGGGTTGTCTGATTTGCCGTTCGTTTATTATGAAGGCTACGAAATCCATCCTGAAAATAAACATCCAGGTTGGCGCAATTAGAGAAATATAGGGTAAGGGCTTGTTTGACCTAACCCCCCGTATACCTTGCAAAGAAATGTCGTAATAGTACTCCTCAACCCAACCTTCTCCCCTTGAAGGGGAGAAGGAGTAATCCCCTCTCCCTTTGAAAGGGAGAGGGCTAGGGTGAGGGTTTATCTGACCTAAGTTAAATAAATTGTCAGGAGTGAATCCATGCCCGAAACGTCAGCCAAAAGCCCTAAAATCCGCCACTTGCGCCAACACGACATCGAAGGAATTGACCAGCATCTACGCTCCCAGGTACGCCATATCGGGGCTATTTTGGGCGACGTTCTGCAGGAGCAGGGGGGGCCAGAATTACTCCAGAAAGTCGAGCAAGTCCGCAAACGCACCATTGAGTTGCGTAGTGATTGGACTAGCGAGGAGCAGCAAAAATTCCTGGAAGAAATGTTAAACCTCGACCTGGAAAGTGCCTATCTGCTGGTGCGGGCTTTCACCATTTATTTTCATCTACTCAACCTGATTGAAGAACGTAGCCGCCTACGAACCCTGTCCGACCGTGAACGCCGTCAATGGCCCATCCCCCGTAGTGAGAGTATTGCCGCCGCTCTCAAGAGTCTCAAGGAGGAAGATGTTCCGGCTAACCAGATTAACCGCCTGTTAAGTCGGATGCTGGTTGAGCCAGTGCTGACCGCTCACCCCACCGAAAGTCGCCGCCGCACCAATTTGTTGCACCTGCGGGAAATTGCCCAACTGGTGGCACACATGGATACGGCTAATCTTTTGCCCAGCGAAAAAGCGATTGCTGACGACGAGCTCCGCCGCGAAATCAGCGTCCTGTGGCAGACTGACGAAATTCGCGCTACCCGCCCTACTCCTTTGCATGAGGTCGCCAATACCCTCTATTATTTTGAGCATACTTTATACCCCATGACTCCCCGGCTTTATCGTGACCTGGAACAGGCTCTGTTGGAGTATTATCCGGGTGAAGCGTTTATTATCCCGGCCTTCCTGCGTTTCAATAACTGGACAGGGGCAGACCGCGATGGCAACCCTTTTATTACCGCCGCCGTCACCCTTCAAACCGCCCGTTGGCAAAAACATAGTGTTTTACATTTATATAAATCCAGCCTGGAGAATTTGGGAAATTATCTGACCTCCAGTGCCCGCCGCGCCCATATCAACCCTTCGCTCTATGATTCCCTTGCCAATGACCGCAAGTTAATGCCCCAACTAGCAATAAAACTGGAAAAACAAAGCCTTTACGAACCCTACCGCCAGAAAGTCAGCTTTATGCTGGCTCGGCTGAATCGGGCGATTGAGTTAAATCAGGCCGCCTATGATGCCGAGCAAGCCGCCCTTAAAGCCGGATTATCGCCGTCGTTGGCGGGGGTGGGTCTTGCCAGCACTGTCCAGCAGGATTACGCCTACACCAGCCCTAACCAACTTTTGTCCGACCTGGTGGTGTTAGAAGATAGTTTACGGGAGAATGGTGGCAAGCGGATTGCCGATGGGGTGTTGGCGGATGTGATTACCCAGGCCCAGGTTTTTGGTTTTCACCTGGCGGGGCTAGAGGTTCGCCAACATAGTACCAAGCATACCTCCGCCCTTACCGAAACTCTGGCTCAGGCCGGAATCTGCGACGATTATGCCGCCCTGTCGGAAGAAGAAAAATACAAGTTACTGGAACAGGAGTTGGCTAACCCTCGCCCCTTTATCCCCCACAAAACCGAGTTTAGCAAAGAAACCACCGAGATTATCGAGACTATGCGGGTGATGCGCCGAATGCAGGACGAGGTAAGTCAGGAGGTTTGCGAAAATTATGTCATTAGCTTTACCCACCAACCCAGCGATATTCTGGCAGTTTTGCTGCTGGCAAAAGAGGCCGGGTTATGCTGGCTAAATGACGTAGGAGAACTGGAATCTCGGCTACATGTTGTGCCTCTTTTCGAGAGCATTGAAGATTTGCAACGCTCTCCGGAGATGATGCAGCAGCTTTATGATACGCCGCTCTATCGTTCCGCCCTGAACAGCTTTAGTAAATTGCAGGAAATTATGATTGGCTATAGTGACAGCAACAAAGATGGTGGGTTCCTGACCTCCAATTGGGAATTATATAAGGCCCAACGTCATCTGGCTGAAACCAGTCGCGCCGCCGGAATTGACCTGCGCCTCTTTCACGGGCGGGGCGGGGCTATTGGGCGAGGTGGCGGGCCCGCTAACCGGGCGATTATGGCCCAACCTCCCGGCAGTCTGGGTGGCAAACTTAAAATGACCGAGCAGGGCGAAATTATCTTTGCCCGTTATGCTAACCCTGAAATTGCCCATCGCCACCTAGAACAGGTTATCAGCGCGGTTTTGCAAGCCAGCCTTAGCCCCGGTACGCGGGAACGGCGACGAGCGGGGGCGGAGGAAGAATGGTGGGAAGTGATGGGCCAGCTTTCGGAGACGGCTTTCCAGGCGTATCGTTATCTGGTCTATCAGAACCCTAATTTCTATCGTTATTTTTCCGAAGCGACCCCCATTAACGAAATCGGTCAACTTAATCTGGCTTCGCGCCCGGTCAGCCGCAAAAACACTGGGGCAATTCAGGATTTGCGGGCGATTCCCTGGGTCTTTAGTTGGACGCAAAATCGCCACTATCTGCCCGGTTGGTATGGGGTAGGTTCGGCCTTACACGATTATTTATACCCGAATGGTGCTACCGAGCCAGAACCTGACCGTTTGGCTACCCTGCGCGAGATGCAAGCGGAGTGGCCTTTTTTTCAGACGGTGTTGGGGAACGCTGAACGTAGCCTCGGCGCGGCTGACCTGAATATCGCCCGGCTCTATGCCTCGCTGGTTTCAGATGAGGAGGTGCGGGATGAAATTTTTGGCCTGATTGAAGCCGAGTATCAGCGCACGGTAGAGGCAGTACTGCTGATTACGGGCGAAAGCTCCTTGCTGGATAATGCGGCAGTGTTGCAAAGAAGTATTCGGTTGCGTAACCCCTATGTTGACCCGATTAGTTTCGCCCAGGTAGCTTTGCTGCAACGTTTACGGCAGGAGTGTGGCCCCACCGCCATTGACGAAGACCGCGACCGTTGCGACAAAATGCTTGATATAATACTGCATAGCATCAATGGTATCGCCGCCGGAGTGCAAACCACCGGGTAAACCCTTATGAGGGTTTAAGGGGTGACAGCATTAGGTAAAGCCAACCTGCTCGGCGATAAATCACCGAGCTATCTAACAAAGCCACCTAAAGCTGGCTGGAAAACGCCTGAATTGCCTTAAAAAGCTGTTTTTAGCCTCTTTTAAGGGGCTTTGCTCTCTTAGCACGGCGGTTTTAGCCCCGTGCGAACTTAGTCGAGAATATTTTCAGATTTATCCCCGGTTTTTTGGTTAAATCAACTCATATTACCTCTTAAACCTTTTATCCACCAAAAACCGTGTCTTGAAAATTGCTTGACTCCAAACAGAACTATGTTATGATTCTGCTAATGCCACTGGTATATACATCTATACATCTTTGAGAGGATTGTATGCAAAGGAAATTTGTGGAAGGGGCGGCCACTGATAGCGACGATTTGGCGACCGAAAGCCTGAACGAAGCTAGTCGCGAACTGGATATAATGACCTCGATGGAAATTGTTAGCCTTATGAATCAGGAGGATTCAATTATCCCCCAGGCTATCGCAGCCGAACTACCGAAAATTGCTCAGGCGGTTGACCAAATTACTATAAAGTTGCAAAATGGTGGTCGGTTAATCTATTTTGGGGCGGGTACAAGTGGACGGTTAGGGGTGTTGGATGCTTCGGAATGTCCCCCCACTTTTAACACGCCTCCCGAATGGGTGGTAGGGATAATTGCGGGCGGGGTTAGTGCCTTGACCACCTCTGCCGAGGAAGCCGAAGATGATGCAGAGTTAGGTCGAGAGGATGCCATTAAGGTGGGCGTGAGTGCGGCGGATGTGGTGGTGGGAATCACCGCCAGTGGGCGCACTCCCTATGTAATTGGGGCTCTAAACTATGCCCGTGAACAAGGTGCCGCCACCTTTGGCCTGACCTGTAACAAAGGCACTCCACTAGAGGAAGCCGCCGATTTAGTAATTTCGCCAGTAACCGGGCCAGAGGTGGTTTCCGGCTCGACCCGTCTCAAGGCTGGCACTGCCCAGAAAATGGTGCTGAACATATTAAGTACCGCCACAATGGTGCGCCTGGGCAAAACCTATGGCAACCTGATGGTGGATGTGCGACCCAGCAACGCCAAGCTCCGTCGTCGGGCAGTGCGGATTCTACAAGCTTGCACCGACCTGGATGATACCGGAGCCGCCACTTTACTGGAAAGTTGTGGTGGCGAAACTAAAGTTGCCATCGTAGCCGCGCTGTCCGGCCTTACGCCGGAAGCCGCCAGAGCGCGATTGACTCAGGCCGATGGCTCAGTCCGAAAAGCCTTGAACCAAAGTTAGTTGTCGGAAAAATATTAACAAGGATGGACAGGATAATTTAAAAGTGCTGAGTTATTAGTGCTGAGTAGAGGGCGAAATGTATTTTGCGGGAATAGATGGTGGTGGCAGCAAAACCAGCGCGGTAATAGTTGACCAGCAAGGGCGCGAGGTAGGGCGTGGCAGTGGTGGCGGCTCCAATTATCAGGCCGTCGGTTTGGAAATAGCTTTGCGCGAGGTTCGGCTTGCCCTTAAAAATGCGCTGGAGCAGGCTGGACTAAGCGAGATTCCCGCCAAAGCTCTGGTTGGTCTGGCGGGGCTAGACCGCCCGGCTGACGAAGCACTCTGGCGGGAGGCGATTGCTAAATTTCCTAGCCCCCTTGCCCACAACCTTACTTTTACCAATGATGCCGAACTTATTCTGAGTGTTCATCCTGAGCGGGCGGGTTTGGGGCTGATTTGTGGTACTGGCTCAATCGTGGTGGGGCGGGATAGAGCCGGGAATAAAGGACGGGCCGGGGGCTGGGGGCACTTCTTTGGTGATGAGGGTAGCGGTTTATGGTTTGGGCGTGAGGCTTTGCGGGCGGCGGCTCACTCGGCGGACGGGCGCGGGCCTCAAACCTTGTTACTGGAACTGATTATGCGGGAGTGGAATTTAACCCAGGCTGATGAGCTAATCGGTCAAGTTTATGTTTCGCCCCGTCCCGACAATGCCAAAATTGCCCGGTTAGCGGGAGTAGTTTTTGCGGCGGCGGAAGCGGGTGATAAGGTTGCTGGTCAGTTAGTGGAAACAGCAGCCCAGGAATTAGCTCTGGCGGTGGAAGCAACCTGTCACAAACTGGTTTTTACTGAACCCTCTGCGGTAGCTATAGCGGGAGGGGTGCTTTTATCTTCGGTTTTGTTGTATCAGCGATTTGAGGATGTATTACGGGCAAAGTTACAATTTGGGGAGTTTATAAAAGTGCCTGACCCGGCCCTGGCGGCGGCAAAGGCTCTAGCCTATGAGTGAGGAATTTAACATGCTAAATTTGCGCGATAAAGTTGGGCAACGCTTGATGTTGGCGTTTGAAGGGACAGAACTGACCCCCGAACTGGCTGATTGGCTGATGTCCTGTCGGGCGGGTGGGGTAATTCTGTTTGGTCGGAATATTGTTAGTATAGCGCAGGTCACGACTCTTTGCCGGGACATTCAGGAGTTAGCTGCTAAAAATGGGCTGCCACCTTTGATGATTGCGATTGACGAGGAAGGTGGTCGGGTTACCCGAATGCCCGCCGATGGGCAAGATTTGATAGCTCCCAGCCAGATGGCTCAGGCGGCGGCTGGATTAGAGGGGGTGCGAGCTTCCGTCGGAGTTATCGCACGCAATTTGCGTCGGTTAGGTATAAACCTTGATTTTGCCCCAGTCGCCGATGTTAATAACAACCCGGCTAACCCGGTTATTGGTAGCCGTAGTTACGGCAGTGACCCCGCTAAAGTGGCGGAAATGGTCGCGGTTGCCGTGAGCGAGTTCACCGCGCAGGGGGTTGGTTCCTGTGTGAAGCATTTCCCCGGTCATGGTGATACCAATGTGGACAGCCATTTGGGGTTGCCCATAGTTAATCTATCCCGCCAGCGTCTGGATGAGGTCGAGCTAGTGCCGTTCCGCAAGGCTTTTGCGGTGGATGCTCCTTCGGTTATGACCGCCCATATCGTCTACCCCGAAATTGAGCCGGACATAACCGCCACAATGAGCCATTATTTTTTGGTGGAGGTGTTGCGGAAGGAGTTGGGCTATAACGGGTTGGTTTTCAGCGATGCTCTTGACATGAAGGCCATTTTTAACCGTTATCCCATCCCGGAGGCTACCATCCTTACTCTGAAAGCGGGGGCGGATGTTGCCTTGCCTTGCTCCACAATGGAACACCAGAAAGCAGCCTTTGAGGCGATGGTGTTGGCGGCTGAAAATGGCGAAATCGAGTTGGAAGAATCACTGGCCCGGATTTTAGCTTTCAAGGAAAAATTCTGCCAACTTCCCCCCTCCAATCCCTCTGCCGAACAATTGGCAGCGGATGCCACTATTATTGCCGAAGTAGCCCATAAGAGTATTACGCTGGTGGCAGCCCGCCCCGAATATAAACCTGATACTAACTGGCAAAATCCCCTGATAATTGATTTCAGTTTGCCCCGCGCCTCACCAGTGGAGGAAGGGAGCGGCCCTAGCGCGGTATTGCGGGATGGTTTGCGGGCGGTCTGGCCTGACACCCAATATGTTAGTCTACCCGCCAACCCCGCTTCGGATAATTGGGCGGAAGTGCTTGAACTAGCTAAAAATGCCGACTTGGTTATCACGCTTTTGCGGAATGCCCGCAGCACCCCAGCCCAGGCGGAGGCTCTGCAAAAGTTGATTGCCACTAACCCTAACTTGATTGCGGTGGCAGCTCGCGACCCCTATGATTTAACTCTGGCGGAGGGGGCACTGGCGGCTTATGCGACCTATGGGGATACCCCCTGTAGCATTCGGGCTCTAGTGGATGTTCTAACCGGGCGGGTTGTGGCTAAAGGTCAACTGCCAGTAAGTTTGTAAGAAGTTATTATGACTGAAAATGGCAAGGAAGTTACTCTTAGCGGGCAAATCTGGCAGCCGGACGGATTCAAGGCGGGGCGTTTAACTCTGGAAGGGGCTAAAATTACTCGTCTTGAATTTGGGCAGAATTTAGTGGCAGATTATGAATTTGGTGAGAATTACATCTGCCCCGGCCTGATAGATTTGCAACTCAACGGTGGGTTGGGCTACGACTTCACCCGTGACCCGACCACCGTGCCCCCGGTGGCGGCGGCTTTGCCTCGCTGGGGGGTTACGGCTTTCTTGCCTACTTATATTACTGCTCCGCTCGAAACCTATTTTACCGCCTTGAAATGGCTGGCAGATTATGCCGAGAATTTGCCTGGGGCGCGGGTTTTGGGGGCGCACCTGGAAGGGCCATATCTAAATCCGGCTTTCAAGGGGGCTCACCCCGAAACTTTTATCCGCCCACCGGATTTCGCCGAGGTTAAAAATCTGCTTGAAATCGGCGGGAAGTGGCTCAAAATGTTGACGATTGCTCCTGAAAATCCGGGCGCGTTGGAAATCGTTCAATACCTTGCACATAAAGGTATTTTGGTTTCCGCCGGACATAGTGGGGCAAGCTATGACGAGGCTCTTGCTGCGTTCAAGGCGGGGGTGGGTTGTGCTACTCATCTTTTTAACGCGATGCCGCCTCTCCACCATCGCAAACCGGGCTTGATTGGCGCAACTCTGGTCACTCCTGGTATTAGCGCAAACCTGATTGTAGACGGGGTACACCTACACCCGGCAATGGTGAAGCTGACCTATCAGCAAAAGGACGCGGCTGATATTGTGCTTATCACCGACGCGATGGCGGGACTGGGGATGCCGCCTGGTCGGTATGATTTGGCCGGGCAGGCGGTAATTGTGGATGATACTTCGGCCTACCTGGACGACCAGCATCATACGCTGGCGGGTAGTATTCTGACTCTTAACCGGGCTATTCAGAATATGGTGGAATTTAGTGGCTGCACCCCGGCAGAGGCGGTGCAAATGGCAACCCTGAACCCGGCTCGCTTGCTCAAACTGGATGACCATCTGGGCAATCTCACCCCCGGCTATGCGGCGGATATTGCCGTCTTTTCCCCTGATTTCCAACCCCTGCTTACCATTATTAAAGGGGAAATTGTTTTCTCTGATGACAAGTCCTGACAAAAGATCTTTTGATTTTCACCATAGAGACACAGAGTACACAGAAAAATTTAATTATAAACTGTATCTCCATACCTCTGTGGTGTATAATCTTATAGAAAATTTGTTGGGATTTTATTAGACGGGGGTGAAGCATGTCGGACGAAAAGAAATATGAGCAGGTGGATAGCACTTTTGCCCAAAATGTCTACAAAATCGTTAAAGCGATTCCCCAGGGCAAGGTTATGACGTATGGTCAGATTGCCCTGTTACTCGGTACGCCCCGTGCCTCGCAGCAGGTGGGTTGGGCGTTGCATTGGGTGGTGGATAGCGATGATGTGCCATGCCAACGCGTGCTTAACCGCTTTGGAGGGCTGGCGGAGGGTTATGGCTGGGGTGGGCAGATTTCACACCGGGCTGACCTGGAGGCCGATGGGGTGGAGGTTAAGGAGGATTTCACGGTGGATATGACCCACTATCAGTGGCATCCCACCCCGGAGGAAGTTGCTGCGCTGAACTTGCCTTTGGAAGCCCTTGACCGCCTCAACAGCAAACTTGAGTTCAGCAAAAGTACACCTCCAAAAAAGAAAGTACAACAAGCTACTTTCGACTTTTAAGTTACAAACCTAACCTCCTTCCAGTTAAGATAAGGGAACAATTTTGTAGGGGCAGACCTCCGTGTCTGTCCTTTTTGTTTTGGCTGTAAATTTGCAGACGTTGTTTCTCTCTGGCATAATTAAATGGCTTCTGAATATTTCCAAAATTAATAATCAGGCGAAAATATTGAACCAGGAAATTCAAGAATTAACAAAGACTCTGAATGAAGCCTATGACCGAGAGGATTGGGATACAGTTATTGGGCTTGGTGAGAAAATCCTAGAGCTGGATAATCAGTTGGTTATTTATAATATTAACATTGAGGATGCCTACCTAAATCGAGGAAGGTCGTACTTGGCACAGAAACTTTATGCATTGGCATTAGCAGACTATAACAAGGTTTTAGAAACTAACCCTGAATCTGAGGTAGCTTATAACAACCGGGGAGTGGTTTACTCTGACCTGAAACAATTCGAGAAAGCTTTGGAAAATTTAAACAAAGCGATAGAATTGGACCCTGAATTTGCGGGGGCATATATTAATCGCGGAAAAGTGTATAGAGTATTGGAGATGTACGATTTAGCAATAATGGACTATGCCCGTTCAATAGAATTAGACCCGAACATTTCAATGACCTATAATAACCGTGCTAATGTTTACAAAGATTTGAAACAAACTGAGATGGCTTTGGCAGATTTTAATAAGGCCCTGGAATTAGACCCCCAGAATTTGTTTGCCTATACTAATCGCGGTGGTCTCTATGATGACCTTGAACAATACGAAAAAGCCCTGGAAGATTACGCAAAAGCTTTGGAAATAGACTCAGATGATGCCGAAACTTACTACAATCGGGGAAATACCTATCATCACCTGAAGCGACACTAGGAAGCTATCACGGAATATGACAGGTCTGAGGAATTAGACCCCAATCAGGAGTTAGTTTTTAACAATCGGGGATTAGCAAAGAAAGCTCTGGAACAATATGATGAGGCTCTTGTTGATTTTAACAAGGCTGTGGAATTAGACCTACAACTTGATATTGCATATTGGAATCGAGGGAATCTTTACTATATTATTGAACAATACCAAGATGCGCTTGATGATTACAATAAAGCGATAGAATTAGACCCGGAATATGCTAATAATTACTTTAAACGGGCCAGAACTTTCAACATGTTAGAACAATATGAGCAAGCTATACTGGATTATGGAAAATTCCTTGAATTAGAGCCTGATAGTTTTACCGCCTTAAATAATCGCGGCAACCTTTATTTGAAACTTAATCAGCCAGACGTAGCAATAGAAGATTATAACAAAGCTTTAGAAATTGATAATGAAAACTCGTTCGCTTACTATAATCGAGGCCGTGCATTTGTTGATAAGGGCGATATAGAGGCAACTAGGCAAGATTTTAAGCGGGCGGCAGAATTAGGACATACGCACGCCGCCCAAAAATTAGCAGAATTAGGTTAATCAGGAAGAATTTTTACCTACTATGGAAGTAACCCTCACCCTGAGTACGCCGGAAGATAGGCACGTGGTCACTAATATGTTTGTGGCTTTTTTTTACGACCTATCCCAATACGACGAAAACCTGATAATTAACGCGCATGGCCTTCCTACCTGGGCTCCGGCAGGTTTACCTGGCCCGCGCACCCACCAGGAATGTGTCGAGATGAACTGGTGGATACGGGATGACTGTTTACTTTATATAATAAAGGCTGATGGCAATCCTGCCGGGTTTGTGACAATCTGTACCGAGAAAAAACATCTCCCAATTGACGTTGATTTTGAGCTGGTGGATTTTTATATCGTGCCCAAATATCGGCGGCAGGGTATTGGCTGGAAGGCGGCTCGACTGGCCTTTGAAACCCGACATGGTGGCATCTGGCAGGTCTTTCAGTTAGCCCGGAACGCCCCCGCTCTGGCCTTCTGGCATGGGTTTATCGCCGACTATACCGGGGGCAACTACGAAAGTCTGGACGAAGGCACTCAACAACGCTTCCTAAACTAAAGCAGGCGCACACTCCCCGTGTGATATATTTTACTGTATGTTAAGTTCCCCTGTTCGATAATAATAGGTATGTGAGTGGTCAAATTCACTCAACCAAGCGTTAATGTTAGTAGTGACCCGATATTGTTTAAGGGCTGGGGAAAAGTTATGACCGAAATTAGTATGGGTTTAGAGCGCGAATTAGAGATGGTGGAGCGTTACCTGACGGAACTGCGGGTAAAAAAGGCGGAGTTCGGTTTGTATAGCCCGGCTCATCTTGACCTTGAAATTGAAGATTACGAGAAAAAAGAACAAGAGTTAAAGGCAAAGCTGGTAAATCCTCCACAGCAGCTTGTTACCCACCACCACCGCCGCAGCAGGTTAAGAATTCTACCGATGAATGGCTATGGGCTGTCCTACCAGACTGTCAAGGTTGAAAAACGCGATTATAATTCCGGCACGGTGCTGCTAATTCTGGGGATTCTCATAGGCAACGCCCAGTTGTTGCTGGGTGATTTGTCGCCCACCTTGAAAGCGTTAATGGTAACGGTGGTGGGGGTTGGCAGCGTCGGGGCTTATCTGGCAATGAAAAACCCGGCGCAAATCAATATCTCAAAGTTAGCCGCCCGCCTGACCAATATCGCGATGGCAATCGGGCTAGTGTTTTCAATACTGGCGGGGCTGATTTTAGGTCTAGCCTTGATAGTCATTGTTTTTACGGTTATCTGGCAGCTTTTAATGCTGGTTTTTTTCAATCTTTTACATACAATGCCCGATGGTAATGTGGCGGCGCGGGCTTTGATTTTGGGGGCGGTAGCGATAAACTTTGGGGCGGGAGTGAGTGTTTCCGCGCCACCCGTCGCCGGATTTACCACCGCCGCTTTATCAGAACATAGCGGGGTTACAATTATTAACCAGTGTGAGACGCAAGCGATTGTAGTGCCAGCGGCGGGTATCAATATAGCTCCCGGTGGCTCCCAATTTTTGAAGGACATTCCCCCAGCAGCCATTAACCTTCGGCAAGAGGGGAATCAGGTTATTGCCCAATACGCTGGACAGGAAGCAAGTTTCCCACTTAATCAAATAGTCTATGTAACTTTTGACGGTCAAACCAAAGTTTTGCAGGATGGGGTTACTATCAAGTTATGGGAATTGAAAGAGTCTAGTGTTCTTGTAACCTGTGGGTAATATACAAGCTGTATAAAAAGGACAAGACCCGGCGCGTAATGGGGAAGCGTCCGGGTCTCGCTGCTTGAGGAGGATGAGTGGTTGAACCAACAGACCACGTTATTATTTTAATCAAAACTGTTGGGCATAACAACGGCAAAGTGCCCAAAAATTTGCCCCAATAGTGTTACACTTTTAACAAATTGTGCAGACCCATCCCAATGAGAAAAACCGTTCCCCCCAATTTGTGCATTTAGCTATTTCTAATCTCCTCTGGACATTCCTCGTATAATTAAATAGTTGTCGGTCGTCGGTTGTCAGTTGTCGGAGAAATCCAAAATCTAAAATCGAAAAGGAAGTCAGAAGTCAGGAGTCAGAATAAAGGAATAAGAATACAGAATATGTAGGAGCAGGCTCTGTCCTGCGATAGCTATCGGCTGACGGAGCAGCCTCCTACAATTATTCCTCTACGATCCTGTCCATCCTGTCTATCCTTGTAAATGTTCTTCTGACTTTCGACTTTTAACTCGTTACTCACTACTCGTTACTATTTAAAGGAGTCGTCATAGCTTATGCAGCTTATTGAAATGAGTCCCCTGTTGGCGATTAGTCCCGCTCAATTGCGCCAGATTGCCGAAAATGCTTTAACCGAAGATTTGGGCTGGGGCGATATTACCAGTGACTATTTTATTCCAGTAAACCTGACAGCGCGGGCTGATTTTGTGGCACGGAATAGCGGAGTAATAGCGGGACTAGCGGTAAGTGCGGCGGTCTATGCGGCGACAGACGAAACTCTGGTTTTTGAACCCTCGATTGCCGATGGGTCGCGGGTAGAGCGCGGTACAAAAATCGCTACGGTAAGTGGTTCCGCCCGAAATATTTTGCGGGGCGAACGGGTAGCCCTGAACTTTATGCAGCGTCTAAGTGGGGTAGCCAGCCTGACTCGCCGCTATGCTGACGCGATTGCTGGTACTCAGGCCCGGATTGTAGACACCCGCAAAACCACTCCCGGCCTGCGTGACCTGGAAAAATATGCTATACGGGCCGGGGGTGGCTTTAACCACCGTCGTAACTTGAGTGACGGGGTAATGCTCAAGGATAACCATCTGGCGGCCCTTAAAGCAGCTAATCTGAGCCTGAGTGAGGCCCTGAAGCAGGTGCGTCGCCAGTTGCCCCATCTAGTAAAAATAGAGGTAGAGGTTGACCGCCTCGACCAGATTGAGGAAGCTCTACTTGGTGGAGCGGACGTGATTTTGCTGGATAATATGAACCCCGCCCAATTGCGACAGGCGGTGGAGCTTATCAAGGGGCGGGCGATTAGTGAGGCCAGTGGCGGGGTGAACCTCGAAACCGTCCGAGCGATTGCCGAGAGTGGCGTTGATTTGATTTCGGTGGGAGCACTAACCCACTCCGCCCCCGCTCTGGATATTGGCCTGGACTTTGAGTTGGACTAAGCAGTCGTCAGTTGTCGAAAGAATATTAAAAAGGATGAATAGGATGGGCAGGATGTTTTGGGGAAAATTGTAAGAGCTGGCTCTGTCCTGCGATTATTGTCGGATGGCAGAGCATCCTCCTACAAATTCTTGCTTCTTTGATTTTGGATTAAAATTATGAACGAATATATTTATTTAGATAATGCCGCCACCACTCCGCTTGACCCGGTGGTATTGGCGGCGATGACCCCCTATTTTACCGAGCGATTTTTTAACCCAAGCAGCCGTTATGGCCCCGCCCAGAATAACAAACGGGTACTCGATTCGGCCCGTGAGAGTGTTGCCCGGATTTTGAATGCCCGCCCTAACGAGATTATTTTCACCAGTGGCGGCAGCGAAAGCGACAATCTAGCCTTAAAAGGGGTAGCTTACGCCCGACGCGCCCGTAACCCCAAACTTAACCACATAATTACTACCTCAATCGAGCATCACGCCGTGTTATATACCGCCAAAAATCTTGAAGAACACGGCTTTGAGGTTACATATCTGCCTGTAGACCGGGAAGGGCGGGTGAGTGCGTCCCAGGTTGCGGCGGCAATTCGTCCTGAAACCGCTCTGATTAGCGTGATGCTGGCGAATAACGAGGTCGGCACTATCCAGCCGATTACTGAGATTGGCGCAATTGCGCGTAAAGCGGGTATTCCTTTCCATACTGATGCGGTGCAGGCGGCAGGGGCGTTGCCTTTGGATGTGGAAGCCTTGCAGGTGGATTTATTGAGTATTTCAGCCCACAAGTTTTACGGGCCAAAAGGGGTGGGGGCTTTATATATTCGGCGCGGTATTCCCTTTGAACCGCAAATCCAGGGCGGCGAGCAGGAGCGCAACCGTCGGGCTGGTACAGAAAATTTGCCGGAGATAATTGGGCTAGTGGCGGCCTTAACCCTGGCTTACCGCGATATGACCGATAACAACCGCCGCCTGACCGAGTTGCGGGATAAACTTATCGCCGAAGTGCTGGAAAATGTCCCTGGCGCGATTTTAAACGGCGCACATCCGCCCCAACGTTTGCCGAGCAACGCCAACTTTTGTTTTGAAGGGGTCAATGGCGAAACAATCTTACTGGAGCTTGAGAACCGGGGAATCTTATGCAGTAGTGGTTCAGCTTGTGCGGCGGGCAGTTCCGACCCTAGCCATGTTTTGATGGCGATGGGCTACGAGGAGGAGTTAGCGCATACGGCGGTGCGCCTGACCCTCGGCAAACATACCACTCCTGCCGAAATCGAGCGAGTAATTAAGGCTCTGCCAGAGGTTATTGCTTTGTTGCGGGAATAGTCACTGAATTCAGACAATTACCCAAGCCCAGAGCGACCCTGCCGGTAGCCCCTACGAAATTTCCCCCTTCCCTAAAGCGGAAGAGGGTCAGGGAGTTAGGTTTGAGCCTTTCTAAACGCCCACTGGGACACGGGCTATTTCGCGGGGAATTTCGACTTTAGCATCGGCGGAAGGGAGGTGAAAAATAACCTTTGTGCCAGCTCCCACCTCGCTTTCAATTCTAATATCGC
>Ga0209511_1000420_pt1 | contig 44085 bp, 27 predicted proteins | sample SSSSmetaG_FD_184141 | JGI IMG/M metagenome (GOLD analysis project Ga0209511, IMG submission 184141) | Glacier valley bacterial and archeal communities from Borup Fiord, Nunavut, Canada, to study Microbial Dark Matter (Phase II) - ​SSSS... | ecosystem: Environmental > Aquatic > Freshwater > Ice >... | reverse complement strand
TAATCCGTTTCAATGGCTAAAAAGAGTGCTGGAAATAGTCCCCGAATACCCTGCCAATAAAATTGGAGACCTGCTACCCCAAAATCTCAAGCTCTGAGTTCAACCTATGGATTGGTCGGACGGATACGCCCGTACGCTACAAAGATTGTAAGTTCTTTCACCCGTATTTGGGTTTAGAGGCGTAGCCTCGGTCGGTTTTGTAACAATGGATTTTAATTCATTGAAAATGAACGAAATTAATAATGAGAGCCGTAGGTTTGGTGCATATAATTTAAATGATCCGTGCCTACGGCACTCCATCTTTAATCCTAATTCATCCCCCCGGATTGAAATCCGGCACTACAAAATGAATTGAACCGATGGCGCTACATATCCATCTTTAATTTGACAACATACACATCATTCGATCCGATATGTTCTCCAAACAGGCCGATACCTGTAAGACCGATGTGATAAATATTCCCATGTTTGTCAACACTTACATCTTTACCCGATGCGTCGCCGGGTTTTCCCTCCTCAATCATTTTCTTTTCCCAACCAAAGCTGCCATCGGTGTTGTACATACGCACAAATGCCTGTGCAGGCGGAAGACTTAAAAGACCACTTACAAGTATTTTACCGGGACTGTTCTCAACGAATGTAATTCCGCGAATACCATCATGTTTGGGGGTTCCAAACTGGCTGGTCCAAAGGACAACTCCCTTTTCACTTATTTTGGTGAGGAAACAATCCCCCTCGCCGATCTGCTGACAACCTATATTTCCGGTTGTCGAGCCGACCACATAAAGGTTCTTCTCGCTGTCAACCTTTAGGTTCATCGTAATATCAAACCCATCACTTCCAAACTGGTTATATTTTATAAGCGTCCCCTCGTCCGTAAACTGACCTGTGAAAACGTCGATAAACCCTTTGCTCTTTCCGCCCAGGTCGCCCCAGGTATTCCCGCAGACATAGATCGTGGAAAGGTTGTCGCCCGTGATGGAGATGCTGCTGTCGTCACCAGGGGTTCCAAACTGTGTGGTGAAGAGCTGTTTCCCGTTACCATCTAATTTGATGATAAAACCATCCATTTTACCAAACGACGATTCCCCCAGTTTTCCCATTGTTAAACCGGTGATATAAACAAATCCCTTGTTATCGGCGTAGACCCCTTTCCCGATGTCGGTGCTGTCGGTTCCAAGCTGTTTGGTCCATAACAGCTGTCCATCGGCGTTGTATTTAACGAGGAAGATATCTTCCTTTCCTGCATTTTTACCGTTCAGATCACCGGTTGTAGAACCTGTGATATAAATATTGCCCTGCTGATCGATCGCAGACCATTGCTCATCATCATCGCCGGCCGATCCGAATTGCTTTGTCCATTTTGTGTTGCCGAGGCTGTCAATTTTCGTAATATACCCGTCGTTTTTACCCTGGTTGACACCCTCCATATTTCCAAATGTCTTGCCGCAGATGTAAATATTCCCGTTCCCGTCATCTACATGGTTCATCGCATATTCTTCCTTATCGGTTCCAATCTGCCGCCCCCAGGTAAGCGTGGTCTGCGATTGAACATTGAATGCCATCGCTGACATTAAAAGCGTGGTTACAATTGGCTTTGGAGTGAACAATAGTTTCATAAATATAAATGCTTTTATTTAGATATTTTTAATTTATATATCATTACAAATAGCTGACAACTAACCCCTCACTACAAACTATAGGAATCTGTGACATACTATAGCAAATGAGGATCTTTGTGATTATTTTTCATTCATCATAGTTTTCCAAAATTGCCTAATCTTAATAGTTTTGGGTTCATCTAAATTGATTAATCCGAGACCAGACTGAAGTTTGTTTATTTCGCTAATTAATTTGTGTTCACTCCTTGGAGTTCCGACGAACGCTTTAATCAATTTTGGATCTTTATTTTGAACATTAAGGCAAATTGGCAATTTAACCTGAGAAACGAAATCAAAATCTTTGGTTTTATAGTCCTCTACACCTTGAGTGAGCATTACGACAATTACCCCTTTGGAGCGAAGGACTCGTAATAATTCTTCAAGCGCTTTTCTGGCATTTTTATTCTTTAAATAAACATGAGCTTCATCAATTACAACAACATATCGAAGTGGAATAATATTTTCGATAGGCAAGGCCTCATTCGTAGAGCTAAAAAAGAAATTAAAATATCTTAGAAGGAGAAAAACGCATAATTGTCGTAACGTATCTGAGAGCGTTGGCGGCAAATTCAAATAAATGCTTCGGCTAATAATATTTTCAGATAATTCATTTGAAAATAATCCGCTTGATAAATCTCGTATTGCAGAATACAAAGTATCAGGTTTGGTATTTGTTGATTCATAGTAATCCTTAATTGACTGATAGAGTTCAGTTATATTAGGATATTTATTTTCATTACTATCTATGAGTTCACTCAAGACTGTCTGCAAAATGTTTTTTTGTGATACGCCAATATTTGGAACAAAAGTGGCTACTGTGTCAACGAAGGCTCTAATACTAAAAGTTTTTTGCCTTTCGCCTTCGTTAAGATTAATTGAAGTAAGAGGATTGAATTTAAAACCGTCATTCAATATATCGATAAATTCACAATTTGTCTTTTCTAAAAATTGTTTTAATTGTGTCGCATCCCCTTCTCCTTTATAATCGAAGAAAATAAATTTTAATCGATTGTCCGTATTTTTTGATATTTGATATAGAATATCTTTTATTAATTGAGTTTTGCCGGAACCAGCCATTCCCGCAATGGCAATATTCCTATTATCAAATTCTCTTAAATCATTGATTTTAATTTCTATTTCATCGCCATCCTGAGATTTTCCAATAATAAAAGAAAGCGGATCAGAATAGTCGGTAACCTGAAATTTTTTGTGATTTGAACTTTGAATTAAAATTGTAGAAGATTGCAAATCCAGGCCATTTTTTATTAATTTCATTAAATAAGTAATGTGAAAACCGGAAGTGAAGTCCTTATTAGATAGTTCTTTGTCAATTTTATTTAGTCCATGATCTAAATGTAGTTTAAATAACTTTACAAAATCGTCTTCAAATAATGAACTTTGATAGTGCTGGTCTAACGTAGCTTTGAAAATGGGATAATTAGTACGCCCTTCAATAAAAGTACCAAATAACCCTCTGTCATCCCTAAAATCTCTTCCATCTGAACTTGGAGAAATATCAATGATTAAATCAAATTTTTTATTCATTTGCAAACTATATGCAAATGCAATTCTGGGAATAATGCCCTCTGAATTAAACTTATATAAAGACTTTAATCTGTCAATAATTTCATCATTTTGTTTACTAATTCTAATTCTCATAGCTTTGGAAATATCCGTTTTTAAATTTAGATTTACTATTTTCGTTTACTATCAAATATGATTTTGAAACATTTGAAATAATACTATTGAATCGTCGAGGTGTTATTTCATTATTTGTAGCAAGTAAAACAACCTGGTTTGATAAATCCGGGTAATAATCCTTTAAAATATTTTCGATATGTTCATGATCTAACCTTCCGAGCGGTGTATCAATAAAAATTGGAAAGCTTTGAACCGCTTCCTTAAGAATTGCTTTAATTAGACAGGAAATATAAATTTGCTTTTCCCCAGTCGAAAAGCTTTCCTTAGGTATTTCCCTTCCATCTGAATCAATAATTGACACTTTTAAGCCTTTACCATCTGGTAAAATATCAATTTTTATATCTTCAATAAATCTGGAATTTCCAGTTTTAAGCTTATGCATAAGTTCTTTAAGATATACTATTAAGTTCGATGCCAATGAATCTTTCTTGCTTTTTTTCTGATTGTCAATAAAGATTTGTAAGGCATCAATATATTTCTTTGCTGATGCAATCTTATTTTTAATAATTTGATTACCAGTACTTTTTTGTAGCAAAATATTATATTGTTGACTTAACCGGACATTATCTTTTAATAGTTTGTCTTTCTGATTTGCTAAAGCTCCATTTTCACTTATAACTCGCTCTAATTTTCTTTCAGTTTCATCCTTTTGTGTAATAGTTTCTAAAACTGTTTCGTCTTGTAAATCAGAGTCGATAATTTTTATTTGCTTTTCTTTTTCATTAAGTAGAATCTGAATGGCGTTAAATTCCGATATTGTTGATTCAAATAAATCTTTGGATTGCTGTTTGAGCAATTCTGATGTTTTAATAATTAATTCTTTATCAGCATTATTCAAATCCAGTTCAAAAGAAATATCTGTATTTTGCACAGATATATTAAAAAGATCATTTAATAATCCTTGAGCTTTGTCTGAATAGAAAATTTTATTTTTAAAAGTCATTGAGCCGTCAATTGGCTCTGGAGGGTGATTAAATAGCTTTTCAATAAATTTATCAAATTTTTGTTTTGTATCTTCACTTAAATCATTTTCATTTTTTAACCTTTCTTGAATTATTATGTGTTCTATTACTTCTTCAATTTTTCCTGAAAGTATTGCAAGAGGTATCAATTCACTTAATTCATTAAATCGTTTTTCTAATTCTCCCTTCTTATCAGAAAGATTCTTAATCTCGTTGAAAATATCTTCTCTGTTTAAAGTTGTGGTTTCCCTTTTGCTGTTTTGATTTAAAAAAATCTGATATTCTTTAATACTATTCTTAATTACTTTAATCTCATTTTCATTAAGGGCTGATTTTAGATCGATTTCTTCAATTTTGTCTTTGTTTAATTCTATTGCTTTCTCATGATTTATTATTTGTTCTTTGATATTTGTATTTGCACCGTCTTTTTTTAGGTTATTGGAATATGTTTGCAAATCTTCTTTTAAGTTTTCATAGATATCCAATCCAAGTAATTTCCCAAGTGCATCATTTAGAACACTTCCTTCTTCTTTGGTGGACAATTCCGCCCATGATGCAATTTTTTCAGCATCAAAAAAAACAAATTTTGCAGCTTCTATTGGAATTATATAATCATTTATAAAGTTTATTTTATCCTCGGTATCTATGAATATTTCATTCCCATTAGCTTCTTGTATATAAAGATTTTCCTCCAGCCTTTCAGTAATATATTCACGTCGAATTATCACACTATTATTTGACCCCTTAATATTCTCAGGCAAATCAATTCCTTTAATATGTACTTCGACTGAAAAATTGTCATTCCCTTCTTTTTGAGATTCCCAATTTAACGATTGTTTTAGGAACCTTTGATAATTAGTTTCTTTTTGAATCTCTCGCTTAAAACTTTCGTCAATTTGCGTTATTTTTTCTCCATAGAGACACCAAACAATTGACAATAGAAAATTTGTTTTACCATACCCATTTTTCCCTCCAATAATTACAATATTTTTATGGCTCTCCGTTTCAATGTCAACAGAAATATTTCCATAATATTGGCGAAAATTATCTAATACTATTTTACTTATTTTCATGGTCTATTGACTTTTCAATTTCACTATTAATGGTTTGCTGAATAAACTGGTTACGTTTTGACAATTTTTTAAGCCGCTCAGAATTTAGCAATTTCTGTATTGAACTAAATTCAATATCATGTATTGCGCATTCTTTCTGCAAATCGTTCATTTGCTTTGCTTTAATCTCTTCTGCTTTCATATTTTGTGATTTAGTAAGTTGGCAATTTCAATGAATTTTTCTATGAATTCTATTGAGATACTTTGTTCCAGAAATAATTTTCTTTGTCGATAAAAAAAACAATAAAGAATTTTTTCATTATTATAATTTGCTCTTGGCAGTCTTTCGTTTTTCAAAACAAATTCTCTTAGTTCAGAGTAACTCTCTTTTAAATTTGAAGAAGTATGTCTTTTCTTTTTTTTGTAATTATATTTTGAAACTAGTTCAAATATTTTTGAAATTTCTGCATTAACAATTTCACTGACGTTTGATTTATTTAGCTGGGATTTCATGAATCTATAAAGTTTAGTTTCAGATTCACTTCCAGTTGAACATGGTATCCGATCATTCTCTTCAACAAATTTCTGAAGGCAAATGAACATTTCTTCCCAAGTTTTTCGATCTCTCGGTAATTCTTTCACAAGTAAATATTTTTCTGTGGAATATTCTTTATTTGTAATGCCAATTAACATCCCACCAAAAAAAACAAACCTTTTACTCTCATCCATATGAAGGTTTGCAAAAATACTTTTCGAATTAGTATCTCTATAATTGTTTACATATTCTGTAATTTCATCGATATGTTTTGGTTCCGTTTGATTCTGAAGGTATTCTTCCACAATATCCCTAATTGTTCCACCTTTAATGTTAATGTCATTTTCCCAAATTTTTAAACCATAGGTGCTGCTTCTTCCTATAAAAAATAAGTTTTGATCTCCTTGACAACAACCTCTTAACGAGTCTGCACTCTTTGTTAAACCAGGATATTTATGCTCAATTATATTGTACAATTCGTAAATCGTTTGTGGTTCCTTCATTTTTTCTAGAGCTTCATAAATACAATCAATGATTTGTACTTTAGTATTTTTTGCAAAAACTATGCAATCATCAGAATTAACGCTTATCTCAAATTCATTGAATAAGATATATTCAGCGATTTCTGCAATTAAATCCAATTCTTCAAAGTCATTGGTTTTTCTAAAGTTAAATAAATAGGATTGAAAATTCAATATGTAATCTTCTTCAATTCTACTCGATAACCTATTATGTACATCATTAATGAGCATATTAAAGTTGAGCATGGAAGTGATGTGTTTATCAACGATATAACATTTTTTCCAATTAACTAGATCATTACTTCTTTGATTAGTAATTTGTTCTAATTTACCTATGAGATCATATTTATCGGAATGAATAATTGCAAAAATTCTTAAAATAAAAAGACGATTAAATGTTGTTACTTCCGTAACATTTATCTTTTGAATTAAATCCTCGGATATATCTAAATAATAGTTAGTTAAATCCGCTCCATATTTTATTAAGGATTTAACTTCAGGATAAATAGTAAATCTAAATAGTTTATCGAATCGGTGTAAAAGATGCCTTCTAATTTGCCTGACTCTTTCTTTTGTCAAGCATAATCTAGTACCCAACATATCTAATGTTTGTGCCTCTTTAGTAGTCGAAAAGCAAAACTCATTGTAGAAAATTATCCTTTCTTGTCTATCGAGAATAATGTCATTGTCTACAAGTCCCTTAATAATTTTAAAAATAGGTATGCCATTTGATAAGTCATAATCATTAACTATTTCTTTTATAATATTATTGTTTACATTAAAATACTGCTTAAAAAATGAATTGAATAGTTCAATTTCTATATTGTATTCATCTTTGAGATTTGAAACAAATTCAATATGCTCTTTAATAGAAAGAAGAAAAGAATTTACTTCAGATTTGGTTAAATGGCCTACACATCTGAGGTCTTCAATTTGAAACTCCGAATCAGATAAAATATACTGATCAAAGCTTTTTAATGTAATGTCATTTTTCAAATGAATCTTTAATGCATTTTGGCTTCTAGCTGATAATTCATTGAACTGAGATTCAATGAAATTATTTAATATTGCTTTTTGAAATGAAGTAAGTGAATCAATATCCCTTAAATTAGGGTTTGTCGAATTAATGAATGCCGATTCATTTTCATCGTTTGAGACCAATTTAATATAATCTTGTATTAGTTCAAGAAAAACATTTAATTCAACAATTGATTTTTCCCCAATATAAGGTAGGTTTCTAAAATTAACTACCTGATTTGAAAATATTAATTCTATTCCTACTAAATCAATATTTGAAAGCAAACATTTATTTAAGGCATTTGAACTTCTTACTGATAGCTGATTAAACTGATATTTAATGAAATTATTTACTTTCTTATATTGGTTTATTGTCAGTGAATGTATTTTTTCTAAAATATATTGAGTTGAATTTTCAGATATTGAATCATCTTTTTGATTTAAAATGGTTTTTTCATATCTGCAACAAATATTTATTAATTCCAAATTTGATTTTGGCCCACAATTCCTGAGTTTAGAAAAATCACCATTTTCAAAATAATAGTAAAGGATTGAATATAAGTCTTTAAGACTATTGTATTCACAAATATTCTGAGTTCGAACAGTTAAATCTTCGATTTCAGATAATTTAGATAAGCTAATATTTGCTATTTCGTTTTCCATTAAATTTAAAAATATCAAATTTGCATATTATTTTTGGTAAACTTACATAGTATTAGGCAATTCAACGCAATTTAAAAAATTTATTTTAAAATAATATTACGCAAAAGTATCTGTCAGGGTTTGGAACCCTAACTGGGCTGTATGTATGTTCCATTCCTTCCTGTAGGCTACCTGCAGTCGGACATCAGCTTCCTAACTTGGAGGAGGTGGTATATCCGAAGGTGGTGGTGGTTCATTTTTCGCTCTGCCTAAACGATATCAAAGCTATACCTGAACTATACCAAAACTATACTTCCTGTAAGTTTTCTGTAATCTTTCTGTAAGGTTACTGTATTATTTGTTACAGAATCATTACTTTTATCTTATTAAAACCTTACTCAAAATATAACGTTGGTATAGAGATGACATAAGGATGGTATAAGGATTGTCTAACGAAAGCAAAAGAAAATCATGGCAAAGGTAAAAGGTGGAACCGATGGTTCGATATCGGGGATGATAGGCCCGGTCGTATTTTTTAAACTGAATGGAAAATCGTATGCCCGAAAGGCTCCAGTTGAAAGGGCTAAAAATTCGTGGAGCAATAACCAGGTGTTGTACCGGAAAAAAGTCAGTAAGCTGGCGGCATTCTGGAAACTGTCGACACCTGTTGCTGTCCGGCAAATATGGAATATTGCTGCCGAACAGATGACGGGGTATAACCTGTTCCTCAAAACCAACCTGCCTGCCTTTAGTCCCAACGGGATGGAGATTGACCCTGAATGGTTTCATTTGTCAGCGGGAAGGCTTCCGCTGCCGCATAAACTAAAAGCCAGCCCAATGGCAGGTTATCCAGACAAAATCAAGGTAACCTGGCAGGATGATTCGGGCATTGGCCTTGCACTGTCCGGCGATGCACTTACGATGGTAATTGCCCATGACGGAAAATTTACAACTCCTGTTGCAACAAACGCTGTGCGAAACCAGGGAAATGCCGTTATCCAACTTCCAGCAGGAACCTGCGCAGTTCAAGGTATTTACCTCTCATTTGCTTCTGTCGAAAGGAAGCTTTATTCGCCCGATCAGTATTTTGGACTCTAAAAGGGGATTCATTGCCAATTGGAAAAGCCGTGCCGGGTCAATTTTTTTGTAGAAAACAAGCAACAACCAGTCATAATCTATAAGACTGGTTGTTCTTTAATTAATTCTGGAATTTAAATACGCCGTAAGTCGTTCCCAGCCATTTATTACCCTGAAGATCGATGGCAATGCACCGAACACTATATACCAAACCCTTGTTGTTGTAGTTTGTCCAGTTTGTACCATCAAATTTGGCAACACCGCTCTCGGTGGCAAGCCATTTATTTCCGGCTGCATCAATCGCCATTGCATTAATACAATTCCATGATAACCCTCCTGTGGGATTCACATAGGTTGTCCAGTTTGTTCCGTCAAATTTCAATAATCCCAAACCAGTTGCAAACCACACATTCCCTTGCGCATCAAACACAATAGAATAAGGATGATCGACCAATTGATTGCCTGTATTGGCGACAGTGTAGGAGGTCCAACTTGTACCATCAAATTTTGAGATACCCTGGTTCGTTGCAAACCACTTATTTCCTTGTTTATCAATTGCAATGCTTCGGATCACATTATTAATTAAGCCATTGTTTGTGCTGGCTGATGTGTATGTCGTCCAATTGGTCCCGTCGAATTTTGACAATCCTGTTCCCAAAGATGGATTCCAGCTGGAGGTACTAAACCAGGTATTGCCATTTGCTTCGGCAGCAATTGCATCAATACTATTATCTCCCAAACCGCTATTGGTTGTTTTGTAGGTGGTCCAATTCGTTCCATCAAATTTTGAAACACCGTTTACCAGAGTTCCAAACCATTTATTACCCAGTCCGTCGAAGGCTATCGCATAAACCCTGCTATCAGGCAGGTAGTAAGTCCAACTTGTGCCATCGAATCTCGACGTAGGATATCCGCCGCACCATATATTTCCCTGTGCGTCGGCGCCAATGCAATTGACAATGTTATCACCCAGGCCATTTGCTTTATTGTAAAACGTCCACTTAACTGAATTGATTGCACACATAGCTGTCAGTTTCCCATCCGCAGTTGTAGCAGTAATCGTAACTATACCGGGAGCAACCGCAGCAACAACACCATCCGCACTTACCGTGGCAATAGCTGCGTCGTCCGAAACCCAGTTAATAGTTGTGTTGGTTGCATCCGAAGGGCTTATAATTGCCTTGAGGGAATCTGTTGACCCGACATTTATAAACAGCGAAGTTTGGGACAAGGCCACCTCAGTTATTGCGACTACCGGGATTTCTTTTGTACAGGCAGTAGCGATCAAAGCTAAAAATGCCCAACAAACAGGATTCAGAATTTTATTTTTCATAACTATTAGTTTTTAGGTGAATAGTCCGATATTCATCTGATTAATGCTGTAAATGTAACGATAATCAATTCACAAACCGCCAATAAATAATTTTATTTGATAATTTATCATTCAGATAAGGCTTAATCTGTTTTTGTTGGGCGATCTCTGATGATTAATTACATGATCAATTTACTATTGAAAACATTGGAATACAATACATCAGGAATTCTTCGCTGCATATCCCCAATATTTCAGGTCATCAACATTTTTTATTGCCTTTGTGCCGCCGTCGTGAAGCAATAGTATTCTTGTCGCAATATCAATGATATTGTGGTAATCATGGTCCGTGACAATAAATCCTTTCGTTGCGGAATGTGTTCTGATTAAGCTTTTAATTTCCTCTTTTATCAGCGGGTCAATGCCATTGAAAGGCTCATCAATCAGGATATACTTTGCATCGGAATGGATCAGCATAAAGATTTCGACCAATCGTTTCTCTCCGCCCGAAAGCTGTTTTGAACGTTTATTGAGTAATGGCCTGATATGTTCATTCGAAATGATTAAAGAAGAATTTCGCTTGTCACAGAAGAGGGAGATGATGGTACTTACCTTTAAATGATTTGGCATGCAACTGTGCTGCGGCAGATAGTTAACCAGCTTTCTGTTATCGTAGAGTCCGTTGATAAGTTGATTACCAATCCTGATAAATTTGGCATCCGCCGACAATGAACCAAAAATGATCTTTAAGAGGGTTGATTTTCCGGAACCATTCCTGCCAAGCAACCCTATAATTTCACCTTTCGTACAAGAGAGGTAAATATCAGTGAGGACCTGGCGTGTACCAAAGCTTTTGATGACGCTGTCGATATGTAAATTGTTCATATCAGACTAATTATTAAGCCAATCAAAGAACTAAAGACAAATGTTGCCAGCCATAGTATTGGCTTACTCATCCCCATGTTGTAATAAAAATAATACTCGTTTGGATTCCGGGTCTCGTAGATGTAATATTGAAACACAGGTACTACAATGATATATGAAATGCCAAACCATTTAAATGAGAAGTTACCCGAATATATAAAAGCGATGGCAGCGATCGCTGCTGACATTGATAATGCCGGGATGATCAGTTTTTTATAAAACATCCAAAAGCTTTTGACAATTCTCATGGTCCGTTTTCCGCTAGTAATGTGTATTTACCCCTGACAAAGCGAGGACGAACCACCTCGGAATCTGGATGGACGAATCCTGCTGCTGTCAGATATATTGTAAATATAATACTTTCGGTTTATATATCATAAAAATGGATATTTTATTCCCTGAGAAATGCATCGATTCGTCAGGGAAATAAGGATCTCCGGAAACGATGCAGGATATGAATACGGGTAAAGAATAAAGGTGATCAGAATGGTTATGGTCAGACGTTTTGGCTTATACCGATCTTCGGTTACAATCGATTTTTTCACCGCGATTGAAAATCGCGGGACCCGGAATGTCTGTAAATTAGTAGCTATGCAGATGATGTAGAGACGCACGGCCGTGCGTCTCAGCAAATCCCCTGACAGGTATAACAACCGGGCTCCGTAGCTTTTTACCGCGTATGCGGTCACAGTATTATAGTAACAGAATCGGAAAATCATCCGGGCGAATCTGTGATGTTTAATAATATCCGAACGATCTATGCGCCATGTCCGCAAAACACGAACAAGATATCAGGTTTAACCGCTACGCGGTAAAGGTGTCGTTACTTGCGATATTTTTACAATACCTTAATCGCTACGCGATAGCCTATCAAATTGATTCCATGTAGTTCAGAATAAATTCCACGCTTTTATCAAGGCCTATTTTACCTGTGTTGAGCGTGAGGTCAAAATACCTGGCATCGGTCCATTTCTTCCCTGTAAATGTTTCAATATAATGCGCCCTGTCCCGGTCGCTTTTCTCAATCATTTCCAACGCAGCTTTTCCTGATACGTTGTAAAGCTCCTGAACCCGTTTACTTCGGAATGCAACATCGGCGTGAAAAAACAAGCTGATCCGATTTGAATACTCCTGAAGGACATGAAAGCCGCAACGACCCATAATAACAGATGAACCCTCCCTGGCTATATGTTCTATTGCATTGGCTTCTGCATCATAGATCTCACGGTCGAACGGAAAATTCATTTGCGGCGGCACGTGATATTCTGTGGAAAATCCGTTGATGTGCAGGAATGAACCCCAAAAAGAGAGTAACTTTTCATCGCGCGATTCCAGATCCTCATCCAATACCCTGAGCTCTTTAGCAGCTTTGCTTAGAATTTCGCGATCGGCATAGTAAATGTTCAGTTTTTTGGCAAGTTGCTGTCCGATATAAGCACCTCCACTTCCCAACTGACGACTAATTGTAATTACAAATGGCGTAGTTCGTTTCATTGTTAGTACCTCCTCTGTTTTAATACTAATTTCACACACCATAAATATATAGAAAAAAGGGAGACAATTGCAATTATTTAACTATAATATTGATTCAACTATAACCCATTATTTTATTTGAATAATATTTAAATCATCTTCAATGGAGTAGTTAATGAAACCATCAGTATCCAATTTTTCCAGAGCTATCAAAAGTTTGTCACTTGTTATTGCCCGGCTACTATTTATCCAATAGCGTAAATCGCTAAAGGAAAATTTTTCATTACAATGAAAAAAAATTAAGGTTTTAATGATCTGTTTTTCGATTTCTGTGAATGGACGTAATGCATAACGATCCAAAACACCAACATTCTCTATGTCAGCCGAATAGGGGGGGGAGATTTTTTCTTAACAGAAATACCACCATACAATAATTTATTGAAGTCTTTCATTGTTGTGAATACAGCTAAAATTCATATCAAAGATAAAAAAATTATTGCACAAAAAAGAGGGATGGAGATTCAATAACCTCAATTAAATGCACTAACTGCAACAATTTTTACTTACTGCACGAAGCTTTTGCGGCGATCGTTTTCTGATCAGATTCAACCATTGCAATCACTTTCAATAGCTGCTCTCCAACTCCTATTTTGTATCCTGAAGAAAATAGATACACGTTGCCGGTTTCGTCGCAGAACAATACAAGCGGCAGTTTATCCTTGAGTCCGTCACCGTAAATGGCGGCTATCGCTCGAAAGATATTCCCATCCTTATCGGTTCCACTTTCCATTTTAGCAGGAAGTTTGTATGTTTTCAAAACTCCGGCCTGTGCTGCTTTTTCAGCCGGCATTGCAAATACAAATTGTCCGCCCCACTTATTGAATTGCTCAACATATGGTCCCAGATCGTTTAAGATATGTTTCGAAGGTTCTTTATCAGGATCGAGTAAAACCAGTACTGAATGTTTCCCTGCTACCAACGACAACAGATTGATCAGTTTGCCATCTTCCGTTTTTTCAAAGTTCAGTTCATCAAGATTCAGTTTTCCGGAGGGTTTTATGGCACCCAATTGCTTGCGAAGTTCAACCGGAACCGTGGTCAGTTTACCTTTCCCGATTGTAAAAAAGGTCATCTGGCTTAAAACGGATCCATCTTCAACACGGGTTCCGGTAACCAACGCATAATGACCAACCTCTAGCATTACAGGCGGTGCTGTGTTTGAAAGTTTTTCACCTTCGGGAAATTCAAGCGTATGATAAAACCCGTCGCGCAAAAAAGCAATCGTATAGTGCAGGTAATACTGAGGCACAACGGGATTGTTATTATCCATCAGTTTAAGCGAACCTTTTTCGGGTTGAACGACCGCAACAGGATCGAATCCTGCACGAAGCCATTCCCCGTTTTTGGAATACTCCGGAATCTGGGTTTCGGGATTTAACCTTGCAGGAATTCCAAACGTGCGACAGGCAGCGACAAAGAATATGTCTCTCGAAATTGGGTCGGCAACCCTTAAATTGTAAACGCCAATTGGTGATAACGGATTACGCGAAAGGATATTTGCTACTGTACTGATCTGAATATTTTCGCGCATCCAATTAATAAGAACGGAGATATCATTGCGGCTCGATTGTGCCATTTCATCACCAAAAGAGGTACTCAGGAAGCTTCTCCACGGACTTAGATTTTCGAGTGCGATACGCGGAGACAATATGTATTTTGTATAAAATTCTTTTGAAGGAACCAGTTTTTGTACGCCCGACTTCGCTGTTTGTACTAAATGGTCAGTAAGAATGGATTCAGTAACATCACCAAAATCCTTGTCCGCAATTTGAATGGCTAATTCGAGAACTGTGCTCCGGTATTGTGCAGCATTCTTTTCGAGGTAAGACGAAATCTGGTCCCAGTTGCCATAGCTTAATTTGATAAAGCGGGAAATGGTATCAAAAGGAAGTTTTGTCTTTTCAGCAAAAGCGGCAATCCACACCGAATCTTTAAAGGTTTTCATATAAGCATTGCGGATAGAATCTTCGCTCGACAGACGTCGGTCGTTTGCTTTACGTGCCTCCGGGGTTACATTCATCGCAACCTTAGTCGCACGTGGAGGAACAAGATCATACATCTCATTTGTATTTGCCGGTGTAATTTGATTGATCACCAACTGAAGTGTATCTTTTTCAGGGACAGAAAGTCGTTTGTAATCGAACTTTCCGTTTTTGGAAACCCATACGATCAGGTCGCCCATGCCGGTAGTGAGGCTGGCCTTTCCGCTCGCATCGGTATAAGCAGTTGCAATAGGATAATATTCTGCATAATTATAAAGCTGAAATTCCACTTTTGCGCTATCGGCAGGCGTTCCATCTTCATTTTTAACCACGACGACCACCTTTTTCACCGTTGCATAGTTTGTGGTGAGGTTGAGTTCCGAAAAGCGGTCATTAGCTGTAACAACATTTTCAGCGCCAAGGTAGCGTCCGTAAGCGCGTGTATGGACAAGCATAACCCGTGTTGCAGGCTCACTGAACCACCCCATGTTCAGATCAGCATCCGGTTCGCAGGCACCCAGGTAATTCCATTTGCCATCGATTAATACTTCCACCCAGGCATGGTTATCGTCGGAGTGTGCCCAGCGTGGTGTGTAAACCTGGCGTGCCGGGATTCCGGCTGTACGCATCGCTGTAACAGTAAAGGTAGATTCTTCGCCACATCGTCCGAACGATTTCTTCACAGCCATTAGCGGAGCGCTCGTACGTGAATCGGTTCCGCGGTAATTGACTTTCTCGTGACACCAGTGATTAATTTCGAGTGCAGCCTCTTTCATGCTCAGTCCTTTGATGCGCTCTTTTATCTCAGAATACATCACTTCCCTGAAATTATCGAGGTTTTCGTTGTTCACACGTAATGGCAACGTAAAATGAAGGAACTCTTCTTCCGGTATTGTCTTTCCCCAAGGCATTTCCTCACGAGCCAGCAAAGCAAACTGCACATTCTTCAGAAAGAATTCCGGTTTGTAATCGGCCAGATCGCTCAATGGCATATAGGCATATAAAAATTCCATGGCCTGCTTCTCCGATTCTGTTAGTGGCTGTTTAAAGATGTCCCAGATTGGCAACAGACTTTTGGAAGTGAGCGATTTCTGTTCGGTCAGCATCCGCTGAACATCAGCAATTCGTTTTGGGTTTTGGATGATCACCTCTTCCTTCGCACACGACACAAAAAGAATTGAAACCAGAATAACAGCTAAGAATTTATTTACCATGGATGAAAGATGTTTAAAAATGTTCCTATTTGCAAATAACGTGATTTTTCGGGGAACATTAAATCACATAGACACATAGTTTCACATAGGAGAAAATCAAATAACCACATAGACACATAGTTTCACATAGTATTGAAAAAACCACATAGGCACATAGTATCACATAGAATTGAAAAAACGCATAGGACTCATAGGAAAAAAATCTATGTGACTATGTGGTTTAAATTGTGATCTATGTTTTCTATGTGACTATGTGGTTTAAATTGTGATCTATGTGGTTTACTTTTTAATTGCCTCTTCAAACATCTTAATAGCAGTAAACAAAACACCCGCTTCGCCTCTGAATGTACCCGATCCCCTGGGTTTATTATCAACTGAATACCATTCATAGAAGCCATTGTTGTCCTTAACACGTTTGAGCATCGGCTGCAACTGTTCATAAGCTTCCTGCAAAAAGCCGTTTTTAATCAATTCATGAATCATTCGTCCGCCAAACCAGGTCCAGTCGCCCCCGTTCTGGTAACTGTAAACAGGATTCATGATTTTATTGGCAAAGAACCCTTCAGGATACGGAGGATAAAGCGTTAGTCCTATTGAACCGGCTCCTGCTTGTTTTACACGTTTTATCATCTCGTCAATTGACGTCTTGATCTCCTTCTTGTTAAGAAGACCGGCTTCAATGGCAATGGCAGTTCCTCCGAAATAGTAGATCTTGCTTTCATCAAAATCTGCAGGGAAAGGAGACCCTTTTTCGAGGTAGAGGTGAGGAATGAACTTTTGATTCTTTTCGTCCCACAGGTATTTACGGCTGTTTCCGGCAATATTGTTCCTGATCTTTTCCCATTTCACCTTCGTTTCAGGCAGTATCTCCATCATATCGTTTAAGGCAACTATAAACATCGCATTGTCATAGATATCAATAGCAGGATGGGTATTCGCGTCGAGATCGACACCCCAGCCATGTTCGGGTTGAACATCACCCCAATCTGCAGTAGTTGCTCCGATAATGAGTCCGTATTTCTGGTTAAAACGGTTCTTCATTAAAAAGTCCATCGACCATTCAAGCCGCACCTTAACCGTTTTATCGCCGATCTTTTCATCTAAAATTGTCCGGTCGCCGGTTAATTGAATGTATTTATAAACCGCCTGCATCAATGAACTTTCCTGATCGGTTTCAACGGTGTTTTTATGTCCCGCATAACGGGGTTCAAGCTTCGAATAGATAAAATCATACTTTTCAGCACCAATTTGCCCGGCAGGAGTAAATCCATCAATGATATTTCCATCGTCACCCTGCATTCTGAAGAAGACCAACAGGTTTTCTTTCAGAACTGACTTATCATTCACCTGTGCCGCCAGTTCGATAAAGGTATTGTAATCACGGATCCATACTTCGCGGTAACCATCACCGGCATTAAAACCGGCTTTCATCACCTCCAAAGCTTTGGCCTTCACGAAAGGGAAATATTCATTCGTTTTGATCTTTTCAGCAAGATCATTTGATTGTTTTGCAGGCTGACTGTTACATGGGATCGCCAGGATCAATAGTATCAGCACGATCCAATATTTATTCAAATTCATAACTATTCTATTTTAATTGATTGATTTTAAATATTCCATCCCTCTATTTCAAGATTCAGTGATTTTGTTTTCTCGCTTTCAGGAAGTTGCATAAGATCAACATTGATTTCCCGACTTTCGCCTGGCATCAGCGTAAAGTAATTATCACTTAAGAAAACGGGAAGAGAGAGCTCACCACTCTTTTCATCGACCACTTTGAGCCGGATAAAGAATGCTGTTTCACTTACTGGATTGCTGATCACCGCGACTTTTTCACCTTTGGTATTCGCCTTGAATTCAGCTTGCAAGCTGGTTTGTTTTAAATCATTCAGCTTCTCGTAGCTTTTCCCTGGTTGCGATAACCAGTAGAAATTCTGATCGAAGAGCGTCTGATTTACAACGCAAACAGAAGAATCGTTCAGATTTAACTGAATATGAAGCGGTACGGCACCATGTTGATATCCGTAAAACCCACCATTCTGCTCAAGGAAAACATCATGGAATTGTCCGCGCAAGGCAGTCCATGGATTTTGGTTCTTCCAAACCAGCATCCCCGAACAGGTGGTCCACATCCCGGCGCTGAAACCTTCCTGAAGCGCACGATATTGTTCGTAATTAACCAATTGGGCTTTTTTACAGAAATCATCAATCCCTACAGCTTTACCATACTGATCGATATAATTGTCGTATCCGATGTACTTGTGACAGGTCCATGTAGGATGTTCACCTCTTTTACCAGGAAGAACCAGATCCTTTTCGACCATTATTTTGCGCATTGTTTCCACATTTGGAACACCTACTGAACCCAATTCAGGATTGAAAGGGAAGGAAGTTACTGTGAAAAAGTGAAGTGGATTTTGTATTCCATAAGGGCCATCACCGTTGCCTCCAAGGGTATTCATCGCCAAATCGGTAGAAGTTGATTCATTTAAGTAGTAACGTATCCTGTCGTATTTCGGAAATACCTCATTCTTTAGTTTTTTATCGATATCAGCAGGAGGAGTAAACTCGTTGCCACCAACCCATATGTAGAGACTTGGATGGTTCCGCAACATCTTTATCTGATCAATTACCGTGTTGACGAACAAGGAATGATTATCAGGATAAGCGCGGTCAACGACAATGCTATCAGGTTGTTTCGAACGTATTTTGGTAACCAGTTCATCCATTTTTATATCCTGGTTAAAAACTTTTTTAACCCTGAATCCCCGAATCTGAGGAGCTTCACCGGCAGGAGTTGCCTGTTTCTGAACTCATCCTCCATCAAACCAAAGCAAATCGACCATGACTCGACAATTCCGCACTGGCTGTAAGATCCCCAGTGCATCAGTAATACGAATTCAATATCCTGCCATTCATCAATCCGATACTGGATATGCGGGTTCGGATCAGGGACATAGGTCTGTTCCTCATGCTGAGCAGAAACTTTCAATACTGCAAGTATCAGAAAAAGAAAAACAAGTTTTAGTGATCTCATAGAAGAAGTTATTAATGTTTAATGTGTTATTCCGATTGTAAAAATAGTATAATAGATAAGAGTTACTTATTAAAATTTTTCAGTAACATTCACGATGTTCTTACAAAAAATCATGATTCAAAATAGAATTTGTCTTATCTTGGTACCATCTAAAACAAAATTAAATAACAATGAAACGAACGCTCAACGGAATCCTGATTTTACTGTGCTGCACCTTCATCTGGAGCTGCAAGCCTAACAAAACTTTCACAGCAAGTGAAATTGCCATCATTCCCCAGGTTCAGAAAATGACGTTGAGTGAATCATCCTTTAAATTTAACCAGGGTACTGCGTTGATTGTTGAAAATACTGAACAGGAAGTCATTGCCAGCCAATTGGCTGCGATGTTCGAGAAAGTAGCAGGTTGGAAACCTGAGATTACTGTTGGAGGTACCGAAGGATCGAATCAGGTTTATTTCAAAACCGATTCACAATTGCCGGATGAAGCCTATTCACTTGAAGTTAAAAAGAATGGCATCGAAATAAAAGCGGCTAAACCTGCAGGTTTCTTCTACGCCATTCAAACATTGCGTCAATTACTTCCGGCTGAAATCGAAAGTAACCAGAAACAGGAAAAAATTGAATGGCTGGTTCCGGTAGTTAGTATTACTGACAGCCCGTCTTTTCAATGGAGAGGTTATATGCTCGATGTTTCGCGCCACTTCTTTACAAAAGAGGAGGTTCTCCGAATGATTGACAACTTATCGATGCATAAAATCAACACGTTTCACCTGCACCTGGTTGATGACCAGGGTTGGCGTATTGAGATTAAAAAATATCCCAAACTGACGGAAATTGGCGCATGGAGGGTAGATCGCGAAGATAAGCCATGGAATTCGCGCCCCAAACAGGAAGCAGGAGAAAAAGCAACCTACGGCGGATTTTATACTCAGGCAGATATCAAGGAGATGGTGGCTTATGCACAGAGCAAATATATCACCATCGTTCCGGAAATTGAAATGCCCGCACACGTCACATCCGCCTTGGCCGCCTATCCGCAATATTCGTGCACAGGAGGTCCTTTCACCGTTCTGCCAGGCGGCGTATGGCCAATCACCGATATCTATTGTGCGGGTAATGATTCAACATTTCAATTCGTTGAAGATGTGCTAAGCGAAGTAATCGACTTGTTTCCATCGAAATACATTCACATTGGCGGTGATGAAGCAACCAAGACAGAATGGGAAAAATGTCCTAAATGCCAAAAACGGATTAAGACAGAAGGACTTAAAAATACGGGCGAACTTCAAAGCTATTTCATCAAACGAATTGAAAAGTTCATCAATTCGAAGAACAAGGTTTTACTTGGCTGGGATGAAATTTTAGAAGGCGGATTACCTGCCGAAGCAACAGTAATGAGCTGGCGTGGATTTAAAGGCGGTATTGAAGCTGCCACCTTGGGCCACGATGTGGTAATGACGCCAAATTCAGATTGTTATTTCGACTATTACCAGGGACCTATGGATCAGGAACCTTTGGCCATTGGTGGTTATCTGCCATTGAGCAAAGTTTACAATTTCAGTCCTGTCCCTCCGGAGTTGGATGCAACAGCAGCCAAACATATATTGGGCGGTCAGGCCAATTTATGGACGGAATATATTCCAAATTTCAAACCGGTTGAATACATGACTTTCCCACGTATAGCTGCGCTGGCTGAAGCCCTTTGGAGTCCGAAGGAAGTCCGTAACTGGGAAGATTTCTCACGCCGTATACAGTTGATGATGAAACGTTACGATCAGATGGGAATTAACTATTCAAAGAGTGCCTATAAAGTATCCGCAAAATCGCAATCCAATCCAGAGAAAAAGCAATTGTCAGTGAACCTTAGCAGTGAGCTTTCTGGTCTTGAGATACATTATACCACCGATGGCAGCGAGCCCAATGCACAGTCGCCAATTTATACCGAACCGGTATTGCTAAATAAAACATCGACGTTGAAAGCAGTGAGCATTCTAAACGGTATGCCTGCGGAAAAATCATTCAGCCAATCGTTCAGTATCAACAAAGCAACAGCTAAACCCGTAAAATATATTATTCCTTACAGCGAAAATTACAAAGGCTCGGGCGAATATACGTTGGTTAACGGGGTTCGTGGAAGCACCAATCACGCCGATGGTGAATGGCAGGCTTGGGCTGCAACCAATATGGAAGTCGTGATTGATTTGCAACAGGCTGCCGAAATTCACAGTATTTCAGCAGAAACATTTCAAAATGCCGGGGCGTGGATCTTTTTTCCAAAAAAAGTGGAATTCTACGTTTCTGCAGATGGTATCGCATTTCAGAAAGTTGCCGAAGTGGCGAATGAGGTAGATCCTTTATCGGCGGATAAACAGTTGAAAGAATTTTCAGCCACGTTCAATCCTACATCAGCCAATTTTGTAAAAGTGATCGCTTACAATGTGGGTAATTTCCCCAAAGGACACGTTGGTGAAGGCAAAGATACCTGGTTGTTCGTTGACGAGATCATGGTGGAATAAAGAAGTAGTTACCTTCCTATTAAATGCCAATTCCGATTCGCCGGAATTGGCATTTGTTTTTTAGCGTTTCTGATCAGTATAATGTTTGACGAATAGTTAGATAAAGGATGGATTTGCAAATTCTGGTTTCACGATAGCAGTGGAGTAGAATGTAATAGGTTTGATTAATTTCGCGATATCAGCGACCAATTGCCGTTCGTGAATTCAAACTCCGCTTGATGTAATTAGGAACACTTCCCAAAAACGATTTCATCATCAGGAGATTAAGCTCTAAAACTAAAAATCCAATTTCTACCTGAAGCAAAAATATCTCTACTTCGAACAAGTACACATGTTCTTTGGGAAAGTAGATCTCTTCTTAGGGCAAGTTGATATCTTCTTAGGGCAAGTTGATCTCTTCCTGGGGTAAGTTGATCTCTTCCTGGGGAAAGTTAATCTCTTCCTGGGGTAAGTTGATCTCTTCCTGGGGAAAGTTAATCTCTTCCTGGGGCAAGTTGATATCTTCCTGGGGCAAGTTGATATCTTCCTGGGGCAAGTTGATATCTTCCAGGGGTAAGTTGATCTCTTCTTGGGGAAAGTACGTCTCTACCTGGGAAAAGTACACAGGTTCCTGAGACAATTACACATGTTCCGTGAATACTCTCCAAAAAAAAGGCCACCCGAAATCGGATAGCCTTTTTATATCATCTAAATTATTAAATACTAATAAGTCGGATTTTGCTTTAAATTCTCATTAACATCAACAGCCGAGGTAGGTAATGGAAAAAGTGCTTTCTTAATATCAGTTGCAGGCTTTTCTTGCCATGCATCGCCAAACTTACCAAACCGAACCAGATCCTGACGTCTGAAACCTTCCCAATAGAGTTCATAACCACGCTCCTTCAAAATATCAGCCAAAGTTACAGCGGTAAGCAACGGCAGTGTTTTGCCGGCAGCGCTTCTTCTTGCTCTGATATAATTGATATCAACAAGAGCACCCGCGGCATCCCCTTTTCTTAATTTTGCTTCAGCCCTTACGAGATAGATATCTGAAACACGTAGTATTGGAACATCATTAGGGGATGAGAATTGTCTTTCAGTAGCACCATTGGGAGCAAATTTCACTACCCTGATTCCTGCATTCTCAGGAGAACTTGCAAGATTTATTTCCGGTACAAAAATAAGAGGGTCATTATTTCTCATTTTCAATGCAGTTCCAGCAACACTATATTGCTGCCCATAGAGAAAACCCTGATTAAATCCGGTTTCACTCTTAATTCTTGAGTCATAAAAGCGGGCATCATCTAATTTATTCCACGAATTGAAAAAAGTTGAAGTTGTGCAGGGACCATTCCAGAGACTGGTATAATTTCCAAAGACCTGTGAATAATGCAAGGTAAAGTTAACCCATACACTTCCACTTCCCATATCTACTTTATCATCCATCGGGACTCTTAAAATAAACTCAGGATGTTCAACCACACCTTTCTGAAACATTGTCCAATAATCGGTTGCAACGGCATACGAAGCGTCGCCAATGACTAAATCGGCGTACTGAATAGCTTCCGTCCATTTTACTTCACCTGCAAAAATCTCATAATTGAGATAAATTTTTGCAAGTAAGGCATTTGCAGCCCCAACAGTAACTCTGGCTGAACCAACTTCAGTCTTTGTTTTTAGTTTGGGGATCACAGCCTTTATTTCAGTAATAATGTAGTCTGTTGCCTCTTTGCGTGTCAGAACTTTTGGCGTTACCGAAAAATCGACCTCAGAAGCTTCCCTGAAAGGAACCTGTCCAAAAAGGTCATTAATCAGATACATATAGTAAGCACGCAGAAAACGGGCTTCACAGATATACCTTTCAGTTGTTTCATTCTGGGTAAATTTTCCAATGTAAAAAATTGCGGTATTTGCCCTCGAAACTCCCTGACTTAGTGCTTCCCAGACATTTTTCATACGACCGTGATCTGCCGTCCAGGTCTGAAGATGCAACTGCTGCCAGTCGCCATTATCATACCAGTCAGTTCCTCTTGTAGGAATAATAACCTCATCAGAAGTCACTTCCTGAAGTGCCCAGTAATCGTACCATTCAATTGTTCTTCTTAAACTTGCGTAAGGAGGATTGATCAGGGACTCAATATTTGCCGGGTTATTTACAAGATCAGATCCAAGTTGTTCATCAAGGATCTTCTCTTTTAGATCGGTACATGATACAGCACCCAATAATGTGAGTGCCACAAATGACATCAATAATTTATATGGTTTCATACTTTTATCTTTTAAAATTAGAATTGAAGACTAAGACCTAAGGTGAAAGTTTTTGCCTTGGGATAGGCCGTGTAGTCCATACCCATTGAAGGAACACCATTCTGGTTGGCATCGATACTCACTTCGGGATCGAAACCAGTATATTTGGTGATGACCAGCAGATTGTTTCCGGTTGCATAAATCCTCGCACTTGAAAGCCATTTCATCCCGATAGCCTTGATTGTATAACCAATCGTCAGATTTGATAATCTCAAAAAGGAGGCATCTTCAATAAATCTGGAAGAAAAGGCATTCGCATTTGCCGGCGATTCCTTTGAATTGAATACCGCCTTTGTAACATTTGATCCATTTTCAAGAGTGCCTTTTACAAACAAAGCATTTGCTGCATTGTTGTAAACTTTGTTTCCCTGTGTGCCATACCAAAACATACTGAAATCGAATCCCTTAAAATCTACCTTGGTATTGAAACTATAAGTAAATTTAGGCAAAGCAGTACCTAAATACTCCTTAACCTGAACCCCTGCAGCGTCTTTTTTGTAAATGCTCAAGCCACTTGCATCAAGACCCTCATAGACCAGACCAAAGAATGTCCCGACAGGTTGGCCATTGGTAATAATCTGAACCCTGGTTCCCGATAATCCCTGGCCACTTGCATTACCTGTTTCAATCAGTTTAACAGGAAGATCCTTTACTTCGTTTTTAATGGTTGCAAAATTGACCCCAAAATCCCATGTAAGTTCATTTTTGTTAATCAGCTGGGCATTAAGTCCCAGTTCAATACCATTGTTAATAATCTTAAGACCAGGTACATTTTGCCATTGTGTTTGAGTTGCAGCAGGCGCTTTAGCCGGAATCTCGAGCAGCACATCCTTTGTTTGTTTATTAAAGACATCGATGGTACCGGTTAATTTGTTGTCCCAGAAACCAAAGTCAATCCCTAAGTTCGACTGATAAGTTGTTTCCCATTGAAGATCAGGATTTGGTGTTCTCAGGAAGGTAATCCCAGGTGTGAGGACACCGTTAAAATACCCGTTAGCAGAAGGAGTTGTTCCAACAGCCAAAAGAGAAATTTTATCAGGTATTTCCTGGTTTCCCGTAATTCCATAACCCAACCTCAACTTTAAATTGCTGAAGATATTCAAGTCTTTTATGAATTGCTCTTCCGAAGTTCTCCATGCAAATGCGGCCGATGGGAAAAATCCGTATTTCTTGTTTGCTCCAAATTTTGAAGAACCATCATAACGGCCTGTTACTGTAAACAGATACTTGTCGACAAAACCGTAATTGGCTCTACCAAAGAACGACTGCAATTCTCTTTCATAGGCAGAAGAACTAACAACCGCTTCTGAAAATTTACCATATTGCAAATTGTTGGTATATTTAATATCCTTTACTTCAAAACCATATACGCGTAATTCATTTGTCGATACCCTTATATCCTGGTAAGCATGGCCAAGAAGGAAATTAAGGCTGTGTTTATCTCCAATTTTTGTCAGATAAGTGAAGTAATTCTCTACTAACTTGTTGTTGGCAGTGATCTTATTAATATTTGCCTCCCCCTTGTTTACCATATAAGACAATTCCTGATCCTGATTTACCCTACGTTCAGCGTTGGTCCGGTCAAAACCAACATTGACCTTATATTTCAGGTTTTTTATGATCTCCAATTCAGCAGAGAAATTGGCAAGGATACGATCGGTTTTAGTGATATCATCAACCAAATTGATCATCGCAACCGGATTTCGCTGATCTTTAGAGTATTGAAAATAAGAACCATCCGCATTCCGAATTGGATAAGTTGGATTTGACTTAAGTGCTGTAAGTATCACATCACCTTCAAAACCACCTGTTTCAGAGATTGGCACCCGGAAATCTTCAACATGAGAGGCTGTAATACTGGCCACAATATTCAATTTGTTATTGAATGAACTTTGCGTTACTTTAAGCTTTCCGTTTAGTTTTTCAAGACCAGTTCTATTAACAATACCTTCCTGATCAAGGTATCCCAATGAAGATTGATAGGTAAAGTTATCAGATCCTCCTCCAAATGATAAATTATGGCTTTGAGTAACACCTGTGCGGAAGATTTCATCCTGCCAATCATTGCTGGCACCTTTATCAAGCAAAGCTGCACCGTTTGCTTTTCGGTACGATTTAAACTCATCAGCACTCAGCAAATCCATTTTCTTTCTGATTTGTGAAATACCGGTATAACCGTCGTAGCTAATTGTTCCGGCTCCCTTTTTCCCTTTTTTAGTAGTAATCAAAACAACTCCATTCGCTCCCCTTGCACCATATATAGCTGTGGATGAGGCATCTTTTAAGATATCTATTGATTCTATATCCTCAGGATTAAGGAAGCTAATTGGATTTTTATTACCACTTTCATTGATACCGGCAGCTGTACCACCATTAGGAGTGATATCTGCATTGTCAAGTGGAACGCCATCAATAACATAAAGTGGTTCTTGTCCAGAGCGAATTGAATTTGTACCCCGGATACGAACAGTCATTCCTGCCCCTGGTTCGCCATTGTTCTGTGTAATATTCACACCCGAAATACGACCCTGCATCATTTCAGCCGGCGAAGTCGCGATACTTTTGTTCATCTTTTCGCTTGTCAAACGATCAGTTGCACCAGTCTGATCGGATTTCCGCTGAGTTCCATAACCAACAGCCACAACTTCATCAATTGCATAAGCCTCCTCTTCCAATGCTACCATAAATGTGGTTTTTCCAGTCAAAACCATTTCCTGAGCTTTCATTCCAATAAAGGAGACAACCAAGGTTTTGGCGTCAACAGGAACTGATAGTTGAAATTTTCCATCCATGTCAGTAGTGATTCCGATGGTGGTACCTTTTACCAAAACGGTTGCACCAGGAATTGGCCCGCCTTTTGAATCTTTCACAATTCCCGAAATTTCTTTCTTTTGAGGCTGTTGCTGATCCAATGATAGTACGATCACCTTTTCTTTAAGGATAATCTGACGGTCGCGCACTTCGTAATCGACATTGCTTTGCGCGCAAATTGATTTGAGCACCTCGTCGAATTTCGCATCCTGAAAATCGCCCGAGATTTCCTTTGAACCATACAAGACATCATCCTTGTACATGAAAATGTAGTCGGTTTTTTTCTCGATGGTCGCTAACACATCGCGGATATTCGCATTCTTAAAATTAAGCGAAAGCGTCACCTGGGAAAAGCTGTTGCCAAATGAGGCAATGACCAAGAAGGTCAACAGGAAGGTAAGTTTCATCTTTCTAATTCTTAATCGCATCTCATCCCCCAACGGGAACAAAATTTCTCGTTTTTTTTTCATAATTTTGAAGCGTTAAATGATACAATAATTAAAAATTTGACACACATTAAACCGGGGGGTGCTCGAACACTCACCGGTTTTTTATCTTAAGACCTCATAGAGATCGTCTCCTTTTTTTAATATTTTTACAGATGCTGCGATGGCAAGGCGTTGGCATATCTCATCCTTGTCATCATTTAATTGAAGCTTTCCCGATATTCGCAAACCGCCTAACAATGGATCGCTGAAGTGAAAACGAATGTTGTAAAAGCGTTCGACACGTTTTAATATCCGGTTTAAATCCGTACTTTCAAATTTGAGGATACCTGAAGTCCATAACGTATAATAGTCTGTATCTACAGTTCTTACGTTGGTAGTTTTTGTGGTTCGGTTAAAAGAGGCCATTTGGTTGGGGACCAACTCGGTTGCCTGGTCAAAAAAGCCTGCTTCATTTAGCTCCAAACTCACTTTCCCTTCGGCCAACACGGTTTCTATTGCATTATCCGCAGGATAGGCTGAAACATTAAACCGGGTTCCCAATACTTTAATGTGAATATCGCCAACCTGTACAATAAACGGATGGTTTTGATCGTGTTGCACCTCAAAAAAAGCTTCTCCAAAGAGTAATACCTCACGCGTGTCTCCGGTGAAATTTTCAGGATATACCAATCGGCTGCCTGCATTCAAAAAAACTTTTGTCCTGTCAGATAAGAACACCTCCGATGTTTTGCCATAGGGAATGATCAGCTGGTTCATCGCCATTCCCTTTGATGGCTTTGATTGACTGGCGTTAATAGTATCATTATTGACCACTAATTTCCCATCTGCCTGGTATTTGAGGATTGATTTATCGGCTGTAAGTGTAATATCCTCTCCATTTGCTCTAATCAGTTTGGCAGAATTTCCAGGTATCGGTTCAGAAAGGGATTGAGCATAATTTTGAGAATTGAATTTGCCAGGTTTGTAAAACAACAACGCCCCTATCGAAAAGAACAACAATGCCACAGCTGCATATTTCAATAAACCGATAATTAAACACACCGTTTTTCCAGAATGTTGTTTCTCTTCAACCTGTTTTAAGACCTTCGAAAACAACATGATTTTTTCAGCTTCGGATAATTCACTGTTGGTAGTTCTGAACTTCATCAGCACCTTACGCGCCAACTGGATATTCCTCTTTTCTTCCGGATGATCGGTTTCGAACTGGTTCCACCATTCCTCCAGTTCTATATTAGGATGAAATACCCAAGCGATAAAGTTTATATTTTCAATATATTTACTAAGATGCGCCATGCCTTGTTGGTTGTTACAACTATAAAGGAAACTAACAGTTAAAACATGGACAGTTTTTTTAACCTTTTTTTAACTTTTTTTTAACATGAACGAAAACAATACTGTTACCGACTGGTTACTAATGATTTCCCGAACTGTTTTTAACGCACGGTGAATTTGTTTCCGAACCGATTCAACCGTAATTTCCAAAATAGCGGCAACTTCCCCGTATTCGAGTGATTCATTGTAGCGTAAAAAGATAGCTTCTTTCTGTTTTGGAGGAAGCTGCCGGATGGCATCTGAAACTTTCCGGTTGATCTCCTCAACCTTCTCCTGCTCCATGATCTGGAATTCAATACTGTATTGAGGTTCAAAATCTAATGAATCGTTGAATTCATGACTGATCTTTCTTCCTGCCTTTAATTTTTTAATCAGATTCCGCTTAAGTGCCAGTAAAAGGTAAAACTTCAGATGTTCGGGAGAAATCCTGAGTTTATCGCGGTTAAGAAAAAGTTCAAGAAAGAGGTCCTGCAAAGCATCTTTAACAACATCTTTGTCTTTACAAAGCTTGCTGCCATAATTGTAAAGAGCATTGACGTGGTGGTTATACAAGACAGCAAATGCTTCCTGGTCTCCCGCTTTAAAACGAGTCCAGATAACCAGCCAATATTCATTGTTGACATCTTTACTCATTTGGTTCAGTTCGATTTATTGTAGGTTTTGATTTTCAAAATCAATTACAATAATAGTTATTTAATGCCAATATTCCTTAAAACATCGAATAAAAGTAGGATGTCAATATGAAAACAAAATAGAAAGTTTGAATTCAATTATTCAATTGGTGTTGGATCCTGAAAAATAAAGTCGAGAGGACAATCTTCTCAGAAAGCAGCACCCAAATTACTACGCAAATAGGGATCCATTTTTAAGCATTTTAATGGAATGAAGATTAATAATTACCTAAAACAATCTCAAAAAAGATCAGTCTATTTATTTTACGCATAAAGACTTTTACTTTACATTACGCCTATATTTTTCACTTTTAAACTATATTTGTAAAGTTATTAACATTCACTAAAAATAAATGTCATAGAACATATGCCGATAAGGAATTAAAATGAAAAAAATAATTACAAATCTGCTGATCATTTTCGCATGCTACACATTTGCTGTCGCTCAGGAAAAAAAGAGTCCTGAAATTTACAAAAACTGGGAAATTGGAGTAGCTGCAGGAGTAGCTAATTTTGCCGGAGTGTATAACATGTTCATAGACTCACGCTTTAATTATTTCAAAACAGAGATAAATGAGTATAATCCAAATAATGAATGGAATTTAGCGAACCTCCTATCGCAGAATAAGTTCGAACGAAAAATTTATTGGTATACAAAAATTGGAATTGGAAGTTCCAATTTTTGTAAGAAGGCATTCACAAACCTACTGAATGAAAAGCATTTGAAACTGTCAACTATTCCTACAGAAAATGGTCTTCTATTTCGGATAAACGATCAGATGCTACTTAATTTGTGTACTCAGTGGAGTCGGGTAAATTCCGAGCCTTTCGACGGACACAAGACAAAATCCATCAATATTGAATAATTAAGATCCATTCATCGGCTATTTTTGCCTGTGATAATGGTTGCAAAACCAGAGAGGGTTGTCAAAAAGACAACACTCTCTGGTTTTCGACTTTAATAAATTAGCACTGCAACAATCGATAAAAAAAATCCCGCAAATTTTACTTCACGGGATTTCCATTTAAATAATAGCGAGCCTGTTTAAGGGCAAGCTGTAGTTGTCTTATACCAATTTCTGTCTAAGCTTTTGTTCCTCCACCTGCGCATCGATCACCGCAATGGTGACCATGTTCAGGATATCACGAACTGTGCTTTCAACATTCAAAATGTGAATAGGTTTATTCAATCCCATCTGAATTGGTCCGATCGTATCGCTCATGCCGTTTTCGAGCATCAGCTTGTAGGCAATGGTTGCGGAACTAAGGTTCGGGAAAATGAGGGTGTTTACATTTTTACCATCAATTTTCGAGAATGGGAATTTCTCATGACGCAAATCTTTGTTTAAGGCGAAATTCAATTGTAACTCGCCGTCAACCATCATTTCAGGATTATTCTCATGCAAATATGCGACAGCCTCGTGCACCATTCCTGGGCTACCATTGGCTCTTGCGCCAAAGTTTGAATAAGAAAGCATTGCCATCACAGGTTCAGTATTAAATAATTTCACCGCATCTTGTGTCAGCTTGGCAACATCAATCAATGTTTCTTTGGTTGGGTGACTGTTTACCATGGTATCGGCAAAGAAGAGCGTTCCCTGTTTAGTGGTAACAATGTTCATTCCGGCAATGTGGGTCAAGCCTTCGCGCATACCTACTATTTCGATAGCTGGAGTAATCGCATCAGCATACTTTGTATAAACCCCGGTAATAAACGCATCAGCGTCACCAGCTTCAACCATCATCATTCCGAAATAATTGCGATCGAACATTTTCTCGAAAGCTTCCTCATAGGTCATCCCCTCACGCTGACGTTTGGCAGTTAACATTCTGGCATACTTATCGCGTTTTGAAAATTCACGGTCGTGACGAAGATTGACAATTTCAACTCCTTCAAGTTCAATGCTGTTGTTCTTTATCAACTTGCCAATGATCTCTTCGTTACCAAGTAAAATCGGAATGCAAATTCCTTCAGCTCTGGCTACTGAAGCAGCTTTCAGCATATTGATGTGGTTCGCTTCTGCAAAAACCACCCGTTTCGGATTTTCTTTTGCTTTTTCGGTCAAACCACGAATCAGTTTATTGTCAAGGCCCATACGTAAGCGTAATTCCTCTTCATATTTGTCCCAATCGGTAATTGGCTTGCGGGCAATACCGCTTTCCATAGCAGCTTTCGCTACTGCCGGAGCAACGGTAACCAACAGACGTGGATCGAGTGGTTTAGGAATTATGTATTGAAATCCAAAACTTAAATGATTTGAATTATAGGCTGCAGTTACCACTTCAGGAACTGGTTTTTTTGCCAGTTCAGCAATTGCATGAACTGCTGCAACCTTCATTGCTTCGTTAATACCAGTTGAACGCACATCCAAAGCACCACGGAAAATATAAGGGAAACCTAATACATTGTTAACCTGGTTGGGATAGTCACTACGACCAGTTGCAAAAATAATATCAGGACGTGAAGCCATTGCGTCGGCATATGAAATTTCAGGATTTGGATTGGCGCAGGCAAATACGAGTGGATTAGCCGCCATACTGCGAACCATCTCCTGGGTAAGACAACCTTCCACCGAAAGACCAAGGAAAACATCGGAACCCGCAACCGCTTCTTCAAGTGTATTACATGAACGTGAAGTTGCAAATGGTTTTTTGCGACTATTCAGATCGGTACGACGTGTTGAAATAACGCCTTTACTGTCAACCATTACGATATTCTCGAGTTTGGCACCAAGTGCCATGTAAAGGGTGGTGCATGACGAAGCAGCTGCTCCGGCACCATTGACAACTATTTTAATGTCCTCGATTTTCTTACCCACCAGTTCCAGCGCATTGATCAGTGCAGCAGATGAAATAATAGCAGTTCCGTGCTGGTCATCGTGCATGAGCGGGATGTCTAAAGCTTCCTTCAGTTTTTCTTCGATTTCAAAACACTCAGGAGCTTTAATATCTTCGAGATTGATTCCGCCAAAAGTACAGGCAATTGCTTTTACAACTTCGATGAATTTTGCAGGATCTTTTTCGTTAACTTCAATATCAAACACGTCGATATCAGCAAATATTTTAAATAGCAGTCCTTTGCCCTCCATTACTGGTTTTCCGGCAAGAGCTCCAATATCACCCAAACCGAGAACAGCTGTTCCATTCGAGATTACAGCAACCAGATTTCCTTTGGCTGTGTAGTCGTATGCACATTGGAGATCTTTTTGAATCTCCAAACAAGGTATAGCCACACCTGGCGAATACGCAAGCGCTAAATCACGCGCTGTACTGTATGGTTTTGTTGGTACAACCTGTATTTTCCCAGGTCTGCCATTTTTGTGGTAATTTAATGCATCGGTCCGTAAAGCATCATTACGTTTAGAATTTTCCATAATTCAAATATTTTTGTTGTTTGTCGCTGATAATTTATTACAAGAGAAAGCTCTCCTCTAAAAAAATTTGGCAAACAAAAGTAGATTTAATTTCCAATCAAGAGACGACAGCTCGAAAAGTTTACAAATTGATAATATTGCGATCAATTTTCCCAGCTTCTGTATACCTTGCTTCCGGTTTCTTCGTCGTTGACAATCCGTAAATGGGTATCGATCTCTTGCTGCATCTCCTCAACATGCGAAATCACTCCAACAATCCGGTTCTCTTTTCTTAACGATTTAAGGGTTTCAAATACCACATCAAGCGATTCTTTATCGAGCGATCCAAATCCTTCATCCAAGAAGAAAAAATTTTGAGACGAATCTGTAAATTGCTGAATACTATCAGCTAATGACAATGCCAACGATAATGCAGCCTGAAATGTCTGCCCACCAGAGAGTGTCTTGACACTCCTCACCTTCCCACCATTCAAAAAATCGCGTACCTGAAAATTATTGTCCCCGGTGATTTCCAGACTCATTTTTTGACGGACCAGCTTATAAAACCGGTCGTTGGCCGCAAGACAAAGATTATGGAGATGAACTGATGAAACATAATTCACAAACCCGCTCCCTTTAAACAGTTGTTTCATCGTTTTAATGTCATCTGCCCGTAATTCTAAATTATCCAACAATTTACGAATTTGCTTCTGTTGATTCAGATCATTGCTAAGTTTGCGAATCTCACCCTCAGTTTTACCAAGTTCCCGATTCTTTTCTGCCTGAACTTCACTCAATTTCGAAACTTCATCTTTCAATTTCTGATGATCGTCTGCAGAATAAGTCCGTTCTCCGATTTCAATTTTAAGTAAACCAAATTGATTCTCCGAAAATTGTAATTGCTGTCTGAAATCCTGAATCTTTTTCTTTTCATCTTCCGTGTCAATTTTCTGATTCAGAATCTCTTTTATCTGTTCGATGGAAGAATAGTCAGAAACAGCTAACAGATGATCAATTTGACCGGTAATAACTTCTTGCGCTTGTTGTTGCTGCGCCAGAATTATTTGGTTGGCCTGAAGTTTACCTGTTGACTCATCTCTTCGTTTTTGCAGGCGAGCAATCTCTGTCGTTGTCTTTAAATAGGCAGTTTCGATTTCAGCATACTTTGATAATAAATTATTTGACAACTGTTTAACCTGTTCTACCGATTTTATTATGTACGCTGCAATATCCAGTTTTTCAATCTGCCGGGTTAAAGTGTTGATTTCAGAAAGATTGATGGTTTGTTGCACACTGATTTTTTCAAGCTGTTTTCGATAATTTTCAAGTGCCTTTTGCTCCGTTTCAAATTCCTTTTGTAACGTCAGTAGTTGGCTATCCTTCACTTTAAGCAAAAGTGCCAGCGATTCAGCTTCCTTAAATGACTGTATTAATACACCTTCATCTTCGAACGCCGGCCAGACAAAAAGTGACTGATGGGCATCCATTTTATTTTGATTTTCTGTCTGCTTAACTTTAAGCTTTTGAATAGCTTCATGTCTTAAATGTAGTTGTGTCTGAATTTCGCGCAAAGTAATCATCAACTTCTCAAGCGACAGAATAACTTTTTCCTGTTTTGTTTTCGAATCCCGTTCATTTTGTAAGGCTATCTTAACATCGCCGCCATCCAAAATATCAGGATGTGACAAAGAACCACATAATGGACAAGGTTTTCCCTCCTCCAGACTGGTGGCATACTCCTCGAGTTTTGCACGGATCAACAGATGTTCAATATTTTTGTCGATTGCAGCGACCACTTCCCTGGTTTCCAAAACGTTTTGCGTCAAAAAACTCAGCACCGAGGCTATTTCGATATTTCCGTCGGCTTCAATGTTTATAATATGAATGCTACTTACAAACCGATCATTTAATATATGAATCTCTTTCTCAATAAAATCAAGTTCTTTGGTGCATTCCTGACTAACCGACAGCAACGATTTCCGGATCGTAAACCAATTTTGGACCTTCGATAGTTCAGCCAAATCAGGCAAACGGGATTTAAGCTTTATTACCTCTTCGGTTATTTGATCGCGCAAAATTTTGTTTTCGTGAATTTTTGTATCAGATCTTGAACAAATTTCCTCACCGTTTTTTATTCGCTCAGCGAGTTTTATGTTTTCGTCATTTAATTCAATGATCCGGACAATCTTTATCAACTCACCGGCTTGCTGTTTAATCAGATCACGCTGTTCGTAATCGACTTTTATTTTTGCAAAATCACTTTCGAAAACTGATAATTGAGTGGCGCTTTCCTTCAATATTAAGTCTTCATTTTCAATTGTTTTCGTAAGCTGAACGATGCCCATTGAAATTTCATCCGAACGGTCGAAGAGATTTTTATAATTGATCAGACAATGTTCATACGCTTTAAGCAGCTGCTCAGATTTCAGAACTTCATTTTCTTTGGATTTAAGAAAATCAATCCGAGCTTGTTGTTCTTTCAGCTTGACAGAAAGCTCTTTAAGCTGGCTTAATGCTACTTCTTCATGTTGTTTAAGCGACAACTGCGATATCAGCCGTTTAACCTCAGCAACAATTGAATTCAGCCGAATTTTTGCCTCCTCGAATTGTTCCGGTTTTACGTCACCTAATTGTTGAAGTTGCCCCTGAAGCATCTGCAACTGCTGGTTGTTCTTTGTTTCAAGCGCAACCGTCTTGTAGAAAAGCTCAAACTTTTGCAGGTTAAACAACTCTTTCATCATCTGTGTCCGGTCTTTATTCCCCAACTGAAGGAACTCCTGAAACCTTCCCTGTGGGATGATGATGGTTCTTTTAAAGTTTTCGTAACTCAGTCCGATAACTTGCTGTAATTGTTCAATTTCTATTGGCTCCCAGCTTCCATTTTGCTGTTTGTAGGCTGAACGATCGAGCGTCCTTACATCATCAAACTTTTTACGGTTCCGCTTTCCTTTGACAACTGCACGAAAAATAGTACTCTCTTTCCCTACACTTAAATCGAACTCAATGAACAGCTCATCCGATTTCAGGTTCATCATATTGTAGTTGCGGTTGTCGCGGGCGTTCATTCGCTCTGTCTCGCCGTACAACGCATAGGTGATGGCATCAAGGATTGATGACTTTCCACTGCCAACGGAACCAAAAATACCGAAAAGATGGGCTTCAGTTAGTTTCTGAAAATCGATCGTCTGTTTTTCCTGATAAGAAAAAAGACCTTGTATTGTTAGTTTAATTGGAATCATTCTTCGCCCTCCTCTGCTAAAACTTCTTTAAACAAGTCCAAAATCCGTTGATTTGGCTTCTGCCCTTTCTCGTACATGAAATAGTCAGTGAATAGTTCGTCCATTCCTTTGCTTAGGTCGATCGTCTTTCTGAAATTAGCCTGATCATCATCTCCTCTTTTTACATCAGGAATGATTGAGATAATCCCGTTGTGAGAAGCATTCAGCAACTTGCGTTCCTCTGCGGTCAGATAGGTGTCAGTACTCATCGTCAGTTCAATAAGTGCCGATTGATTGTCATTCAGCCATTCAATCGCCTCATCTACACTTTCAGCTCTTTTGCGCAGCAACCGTTTTGCTTTTATTAACTCATGATTTGAAATGACGGGTATTTGGCCTGGTTCAATGTCAATTACTAATATATACTTTTGTTGGTTAGCTTCCGCAAAACTATAGGATAGCGGGCTTCCGGCGTAAATAATTGGGCAGGGGGTTGTATCGATGGTTTGTTTCCGGTGCAAGTGCCCCAAAGCAACATATTGAATCTGATGCGGAATATTTTCCGAATAGATCACCTGCGCTCCACCGACATGCAGAATTGGCTTCTCATCTTCGGGTTCCTCCGGCAATGCAGCACCTTTCCGGGCGAAGAAAAGATGGGAAATCAGAATATTAACCCCTTTGTTGTTGCAATATTTCTGAGCAAGTGACGACCATTTATCATTCAGCAATTTACGTAATTCCTCTTCCGAATCTTCGTGACCCAGGTAAGCTTTTAATCGAAATTCATTGGCATATGGCGTCAATAAAATGCGCAGAGGATCAGAACATCCGGGTAAGTGAAGCTCCACAAAACCTTCTTCACTTTGGGTGACCATCAAACCAGCATCCAATTCAAACGGCGGAATAACTACATTGGGATAACCGGCAAACAGAATCCCGCACTCGCGTGCCAACGGATCGGGAGCAGCTATTCTGTCGGGAGAATCATGATTACCTGCAATGGCAATTACAGCGCGCTTCCCGTTGTTTGCAAGACGTTTCAGCGTTTTATAAAACAAATCAACCGCTTCGGCTGATGGATTGTAAGTGTCGAAAAGATCACCCGAGACAATCACAGCATTCACCTGTTCCGTCTCCGCGATTACGCAAATCTCGTTTAAAACTTCCTTTTGTTCGTCGAGTCTCAATAAGTTTTCCAATCGTTTACCCAGGTGCCAATCGGAGGTGTGAAGTAGCTTCATCAGATTTAGATTATGATCATGCTATATTACATCAAAAAAATGCCATTTTCAAATCTCACAAAAAGAATCTTGGTAAAGCTGAAGCTATAAAGAGAATATCTGGCGGATTTTTCCGAAAACATTAAGGCTTTATTACCGGCTCTTTAACAGCCGAGTATTGAAGATCATTTAAATTCGCCTTTCCTAATTTCAGCAGGCGTTCGCGTTCCACATCTTCGCGCGACTTACTCGTAGTTACGAAATAGACGCCTGCGAAGATCAAAATAGCGGATAATGGTTTACTCCATGAAAAGACATCATGTCCCCACATAATTGCAATAAACGATGCAACAAGTGGTTGCAAATAATTATACATCCCGATAGTTGTCGGACGTATTTGCTTCTGCGCGATTGGAATCAATAAATAGGTGATAAAGGTGGCTCCAACCAACAAGTAAACATAGCTACTCCAGGCAGCAGAGGTTCCTTCCGTAAAAATTCTTGCTGTAAACACATCTTTATAGCCGAACGGTAAAAACATAAGTGCAGAGAATAAAAACATCCATTTCATAATGGTAACAGCGCTATATCGCTTTGATATTCCACGTGTCAACACGAGAAAGAAGGCATACGAAAGGCTGCTGACTACACACAATAGGTCACCGATCATTGAAGCTTCGCGACCGGCGCCTGAAACTCCGGATGTCAAAATCATCGATAAAACGCCAACCAAACCAATAATTACACCTCCTGCTTTTTTAAATGTAATTGGCTCTTTCAGAATAAAGAACGAGATAATCATCGCCAAAATCGGGGTGATTGTAATCACAATGGAGGCATTGGTTGCTGAAGTCATTTGTAATCCGGAGATAAATGCGGCCTGGTTAAGCCCAACTCCTAAAAGTGATCCAAGGAAAAGGGTTCCCATGTCCTTTCGGCTTACCTTTTCTGATTTAAGAAACAACGAAAGCAACCAAAAAGCCATCGCGCCGAAGGCAAAACGGGAATATGTCAAACCCAGTGGACTCATCCAGTCGGGCATCAGATTCTTTGAAAGAGGAATATTCACTCCAAATATTAGTGAAGTAAATAACATGGCCACATGACCTCTTATTTTTTCTTTATTCATTATTCGATTTTCATTTTATCGCTGACTACTGCGACTACTTTAATAAGGCATCAACCCCATAAATTGTTTTTAAAGGAATAGTGACAACTGATTTAGTGTCCCTTCCCGGTCATACAAGTTGACCGCAAAGTTATTAAAAACCAAGAATAAGGATTTTTTGGCAAAAAATTTAGCCCTTGCCATAGGAAAGGATAATCATTATTTAAGAAACAGAAAGGGATAAGTGTATTACCTATCCCTTTCCGCAAAAAAGTCTTCAAGAATTATTTACTCACAAAAACCAGTTTATCATCCTTTACATCAATTGCAACCGGATGTCCGGCAGTCACTTTTCCTGCAAGAATATCTTTCGACAAATCGTTCAGCAGGTATTTTTGCATCATACGTTTTACTGGTCGTGCCCCAAACTGGGGATCGAAACCTGCTTCCGCAATCCAATCAACGGCAGCATCAGTAATCGTCGTCTCATATCCACTTTTCTTTAACCGCTCAGCAACCAGTGCAAATTGTAGTCTTACAATTTGGTAGATCTCCTTTCGCGTTAATGGCGTAAACATGATGATTTCATCGATCCTGTTCAGAAACTCGGGCCGGATTGTTTGTTTGAGCAATTCGAATAGTTCTGTCCTCAAATCTTCCACAACCTTAACTCTATTAGCTTCGTTGAGATGGGCAAACCGTTCACGAATGACTTGAGAACCAATATTCGAAGTCATGATGATGATTGTATTTTTGAAATTGACGGTACGACCCTTATTATCAGTAAGACGTCCATCATCAAGCACCTGCAACAAAACGTTGAAAATATCGGGATGCGCCTTTTCGATTTCGTCAAACAGCACAACGGAGTAAGGTTTCCGCCTGACAGCTTCGGTCAATTGCCCGCCTTCGTCGTATCCTATATATCCCGGAGGCGATCCGATTAACCGCGTCACTGAAAATTTCTCCTGGTATTCCGACATATCAATACGCGTCAGCATATTTTCGTCGTCGAATAAGTATTCTGCCAAAGCTTTCGCAAGTTCAGTCTTACCCACACCTGTGGTTCCAAGAAAAATAAACGATCCAATTGGCCTTTTGTCATCCTGCAAACCGGCTCGAGAGCGCCGCACGGCATCAGAAACAGCAGCAATTGCCTCATCCTGACCAATTACACGTAAATGCAACTCATCTTCAAGGTGAAGAAGTTTTTCACGCTCGCTCTGGAGCATTTTCTTGACAGGAATCCCTGTCCAACGTGCAACCACATCGGCAATATCTTCACTATCGACCTCCTCTTTTATCAGCGATTTACCAGCTTGGAGCTGAACAAGTTCCGCCTGCAAATTAGCGATTACCTTTTCTGCTTCCTTTATTTTACCATATCGAATTTCGGCAACACGACCATATTCACCCTGACGTTCAGCCTGATCAGCTTGCATCTTAAGGTCCTCAATCAATAGCTTCTCATTCTGTACAGCTTCAATTGCCCCTTTTTCGGCCTGCCACGACGCCCTGTATTTCGTTTGATCTGCCTTTAAGTTGGCAATTTCCTCTTCCAATTTTTCAAGCTTGGATGTATCATTTTCGCGCTGAATAGCAGCGCGTTCAATCTCAAGCTGTGTCAGTTTACGATCAATCTCATCAAGACCCTCGGGGAGCGAATCCATCTCCATCCTGAGTTTTGCAGCGGCTTCATCCATCAGGTCAATTGCCTTATCAGGAAGAAACCGATCGGTGATGTAGCGTTGCGAAAGTTCAACAGCTGCGATAATTGCATCATCTTTGATCCGCACTTTGTGATGATTTTCATATCGTTCCTTCAATCCACGAAGAATTGAGATCGCATCTAATGTTGTTGGCTCGTCAACCATTACCAATTGGAAACGACGTTCCAGCGCTTTATCTTTCTCGAAATATTTTTGATACTCACTTAAAGTAGTTGCTCCTACTGCGCGCAATTCTCCGCGAGCCAAAGCTGGCTTGAGGATATTGGCAGCATCCATTGCACCTTCGCCTTTTCCGGCACCTACCAGCGTATGAATCTCATCTATAAAAAGAATCACATTTCCTTCCGCCTGAATCACCTCATTGATAACGGCTTTCAAACGTTCTTCAAATTCACCCTTGTATTTCGCACCGGCAATCAACGCCCCCATATCAAGCGAGAAAACCTGTTTGTCTTTCAAATTTTCAGGAACATCGCCCCTGACGATCCTTTGTGCCAAACCCTCAACAATGGCAGTCTTACCTGTTCCCGGTTCTCCGATCAGGATCGGATTATTTTTTGTGCGTCGCGACAAGATCTGCAAAACGCGGCGAATCTCTTCGTCGCGACCGATTACAGGATCGAGCTTGCCTAACTTCGCCCGTTCATTCAGATTCACAGCGAAACGATTCAACGAGTTAAAGGTATCCTCAGCCGTCTGGCTATCGACCTTAGAACCTTTACGCAGTGCTTTAATCGCTTCATCAAGTTCTTTGTGACTTATTCCATTATCCTTCATCAACCGGCTAACCGAATCACTTCCATCCAGAAGTCCCAGCAACAAATGTTCGACCGAAACATATTGGTCGCCCATTTTCTGTGAAATAGAAACTGCCTTTTGCACTGCCGAATTGGCCGCTGACGAAAGGTAGGATTCACCACCTGTGACTTTAGGATAACTTACAATAATTTTGTCGAGTGCTGCATTGAATATCAAAACATTAACGCCCAATTTCTTTAACAGGAAACCGGTTACACTCTCGGCATTAACCATCAACCCTTTTAGGAGGTGTCCTGTTTCAATGGCCTGCTGATTATTCCCCTCGGCAATTTTAACTGCCTGATTTACGGCCTCCTGCGCTTTGATTGTGAAATTGTCAAAATTCATAACTTTGATTTTTTATGTTTTCCTTCTAACGATATCCCATTCAGAATTAGCTGGAATGAGAGAATCAGACGAGGTTACTCAAAACGCCTGCCAATACTGATTATCAGACAATTTGGCACCAAAAATCTTTCAAATATGAAATATTGGCACAATTGCAAAGAAAAAAAAATGAAAAACACTTGCGTTATACGGGCTCATTTCATATATTTGTACGTATAAACCTTTTTGCGATGGATACTAAATTGACGTTAAAACTTGATAAGGCAGTGATTGAAAGAGCGAAAGAATATGCATTATCAAACAATAGAAGTTTGTCAAGAATTATTGAATCATATCTTCAATCATTAACAATTAAAGAAGATTCAATAAATAACAAAACTGACATTGAGATTTCACCTTTTGTGAGGAGTATGTCTTCAGGTATTCAAATACCAGCTGATTTGGATTATAAAAATGATTATTCAAACTATCTGACAGAAAAGTACAAATGAAGACTAAACTCTTTATTGACACCAATATAATGTTGGATTTATTAGGAGAGCGAATACCATTTTATAATTCAATTGCAAAGATTGCGACTCTTGCAGATAAAAGCCAGGTTACGTTGGTCGCTTCTGCATTGTCGTATGCAACTGTGAGTTATTTTTTAACAAAATTTGAAAATACAGAAAAAGCGAAAGACAAACTGAGGAAGTTTAAGATTATTTCAGAGATTTGTGACCTTGATGAAGTAATAATTGAAAAAGGACTTAATTCAAACTTTTCCGATTTTGAGGACTCATTACAATATTTTAGTGCTTTAAAATCAAATTGCAGTATCTTGGTTACAAGAAATGGGAAGGATTTTAAAGAATCACAAATTCCGGTAATGACTGCAGATGAGTATTTAATGAGTATCAGGAAAAAAGGCATCTGACAACAATCACAACTGATTATTCATCGAATTATTAACAATACATTATTCACTTACCCTCCCTGCAATACCTGTCAACATATTAACAGCTTTTCGTATCGTTTTGATTTCATTGAAATTGATGCTTAGTTTCCCTTTCCCTTCTTTTACGCGGCATTTCGATGGGTTTTGCACAATCCACTGCATCAGTTTTTGAAAATGAACCGTTTGGTAGTAATTCGATGCGGGATCGGATGGCATGTAGCAAATCATCTTCGATTCTTTAAGAATAATTCGTTCGATATTCAGTGATATGGCAATCCATCTTAAACGGACAACATCAATCAGCTCGCGCGAAGCTTCAGGAATAGGCCCGAAACGGTCAATAAGTCCTTTTTCAAATAGTTGAACCATCGTTTCGTTTTCCATATTGTCCAGTTCGCGGTAAAGCAACATCCGCTCCGAAACGCTCGAGATGTACTCATCAGGAAATAACAATTGCAGGTCAGTGTCAATATTACAGTCGTTTACATAGCTCAGATCGAGAAAAGCGCCCGAAGCCTCAGCATTTTCATCCTGAAAAAGATCCTGAAATTCGCCCGACTTCAACTCCATCATTGCTTCGTTCAATATACGATGGTAAGCCTCAAAACCAATATCTGCGATAAATCCGCTCTGTTCGCCACCGAGTAAATTTCCTGCACCACGAATATCAAGGTCTTGCATTGCAATGCTGAAACCACTTCCAATTTCGGAGAACTCCTCAATGGCCTGCAAACGTCGGCGGGCATCGGCTGACATTGCATTCAACGGTGGTGCCAACAAATAACAGAACGCTTTTTTATTCGACCGGCCAACGCGTCCGCGCAACTGGTGAAGTTCACTCAGTCCGAAATTTTGGGCATTATTGATAATGATCGTGTTGGTGTTCGGGATATCCAACCCGGATTCAATAATTGTGGTTGCAATAAGCACATCAAAATCGCCGTTCACAAAGTCGAACATCACCTTCTCAAGCTTATTGCCTTCCATCTGACCATGACCAACTACAGTACGAACACCCGGACAAAGCCGTTTAATCAGCAGTTCAATTTCATAGATGTTCGAAACCCTGTTGTTTATAAAGAACGCCTGTCCGCCGCGGGCAATCTCGTAACTAATCGCATCACGAATAATCTCTTCATCAAATACACTCACCTCTGTATTAATAGGATATCGGTTTGGTGGCGGCGTATTAATAATGGAGAGGTCACGCGCACCCATCAGCGAAAATTGCAGTGTACGTGGAATCGGTGTAGCCGTTAGCGTCAATGTATCGACATTCGCTTTCAACTGTTTCAGTTTCTCTTTTACTGAAACCCCAAAGTGTTGTTCCTCGTCGACAATAAGCAACCCCAAATCCTTAAATTTCACATCCTTACCAATCAGTTTATGGGTACCTATAATAATATCGACTTTACCTTCGCTCAATTCTTTAAGAACATTTTTTATATCACCGGAATTTCGTAGCCGACTAATGTATTGCACATTACAAGGAAAATCCTTTAATCGGTCCTTAAATGTTTTATAATGCTGCAAAGCCAATATCGTCGTTGGGACCAACACCGCCACTTGTTTGCTATCTGCCACGGCTTTAAAAGCAGCGCGAATCGCAATTTCCGTCTTTCCAAATCCAACGTCACCACAAACCAAACGATCCATGGGCATTGGTTTCTCCATATCTTCCTTGATGGAATAGGTTGCCTTCAATTGATCGGGGGTATCCTCATAAATAAAGCTGGCCTCCAACTCCTCCTGAAGGTACGAATCTGCTGAAAAAGCAAATCCATTCTCCATCTTTCGTTTGGCATAGAGGGCGATCAATTCGCGGGCAATATCCTTAACCTTATTTTTGGTTTTCGTTTTAAGATTCTGCCATGTTGCAGTTCCTAACTTATTGATTGTAGGCTCCTGCCCTTCTTTTCCCTTATACTTTGCAATGCGGTGTAACGAATGAATACTAACCAGCAACGAATCGTTATCCCTGTATGTCAATCGTATCGCCTCCTGGATCTTCCCATTCACTTCCGTCTTTACAAGACCGGCAAATTTTCCCACACCATGATCAATGTGAACGACAAAGTCACCCGGATGCAACTTGCTCAGCTCTTTGATCGTAATTGCCTGACGAGATGACTTTT
>Ga0209511_1000419_pt1 | contig 44097 bp, 21 predicted proteins | sample SSSSmetaG_FD_184141 | JGI IMG/M metagenome (GOLD analysis project Ga0209511, IMG submission 184141) | Glacier valley bacterial and archeal communities from Borup Fiord, Nunavut, Canada, to study Microbial Dark Matter (Phase II) - ​SSSS... | ecosystem: Environmental > Aquatic > Freshwater > Ice >... | reverse complement strand
AGTAATATTTTGAATCCGATTTTCAACCTTATCAATAAAACTACCGACATATTGTATGATTTTCGCAGCCATAAAATAAAATAGCGCACAAAAAATCAATGAAAACAAAACGAAGATAAAAATCCGCATACTTTCACTGATATTAAAATCATTGCCCATAAAAATTGTACGTAAAATTGTATAACCGGTAACTGCACCTAGGATAGAAAAAGAAATTTTAATAATTCTGTTTAACACATTTAATCTCCTTCAAAAGGTTTTTTTACTCAGCGTATAGGTATTCGTGTATCTTATCCTCCACCTCATGCTGATTTAATCCTTTTGCAAGAACTAACTCACTTATTAATATCTGTTTTGCACTACTTAACATTTTTCTCTCTCCTGTAGAAAGCCCTCTATCTCTATCTCTTTGCATAAGGGACCTCACAACATCAGCCACCTCAAATATATCACCACTTTTTATCTTTACCATATTTTCTCGATATCGCTTATTCCAATTCGGAGAAAACTCGGGTTGTCCGTTTCCTAAAGCCGTAAATACCTTGTCAGCTTCAGAAATGCTTACAACGTCTCTAATACCTATGTCATCAACGTTATTTGTTGGTATCATTACCTTTAAATCTCCAATAGGAATCTTCATAACATAATAGCTACACCGTTTGCCCAGTATTTCTTTTTCTTCAATGGATTCAATAATGCCTGCGCCATGCATAGGATATACGATTTTGTCTCCTACGTTATACATAGTAACCTCCAAATAATACAGCCTAAATATGCTTTTCTTTTGTATATCCAGCTTAGCAAGCAAATCTTAAGGGCATATAGCCTCTATGTCGTCCTAAAATTATTGTGGGAATCTTCTAGTTAAGCGAGGGTAATAATATAAAATCATAAAACACTAAAACGCACCTTGATCAATGTGCGTTTGGTTATCTGCGTATTTAGTTCTCTTAGGACAAGTATACTACAAATAATAGGTCTTGTCAAAAAAACGAGAGTACAAAATATATAAATTATACTATATTGTAAAAATAAATGTTTTTATTTGACAGTACGTTGATTTTGAACGTATAATAAAACTAGACATCTAAATACTGAGGTGAATTACATGAAAGATATGCTTATTGATGATTTTCAATATACTGCACAGGAATTACTTGTTAGAAACAAAAGTATACTTGATTTGATTACTAAATATCAAGATTCAAATTCTAGAGTTAACAGAGCCATTATAAAGTCTGTTACCCAATGTGGTTGCTTGACTATATCTGCTCATAAACAGCAGATTGATGATGATGCCAGTTTTGACGAGATAAAGAATTCTGTAGATAGTCATGTAGAGGGTACTTTATGTGAAAATTGCAGAGATGCTGTTGAAAGAGACATTGGAAGAAATGTATTTTATTTAGCATCATTGTGCAATTCACTTGATTTAAACCTTTATGATATAATTCTCAAGGAAAATGACAGAATTCGTATGCTTGGAAAGTATAATTTAAGGTGAAGAAAATTTGGCTTTTGCCAAGCCTATGGTTATGGTGGAAGCCTTAGTTGTACTAATTCTTGAAAGATATGGTAGAATCGGAGCTGGTTGATTTGGACTAGCTTCTTTTTATTTTAATTTTCCACATTAATACCCAATCCCTTTTCATGTATTAATGTTACAGTATGTATGCTATACTCTCCCACAAAATTCATTTATCGTTTTCTACAAACCAGTTCACCCTTACCAATAGGAACTACCATTGCGTCAACTCTTTCATCAATTAACACCCTATTTATAAATGGTCTTAAAGCCTCTATATGATTTATTGCATTATCAGCTACAAATACTCCTCCCTTTACCATATTCGGAATAATTTTTTCATAGCATTCGGTATATATATCTTTCTCCGCATCCAAAAAGCAAAACGAAATGTTACTATGATTCTGAATGTAGTCACGTGCATCTCCATTAATAAGTTCAACAACATCATCAACTAAGCTATTATTTAAACCTCCTTACAGTTCAAGACATGCCTTCACAGCAAAATCGAGAATAGCTTCTCTCACATCTACTTGTTCATTCCAACATCTGGAGTCCCACTTCTCACAGCTCACATCATCTCCACCATATAAAATCTGACCGAAAATAACATTTCTAAATTGAGCCACTGCACAAAAAGCTGCGCATTCCATTTCAACCGTTAGACATCCTTCTGCTTTTCTTAGGTTTATTTTATTCAGTGTTTCGCGATAGAACGCATCTGTTGTCCAAGTCTTTGCCAGTATATATTTGCATTGTTGTTCCTTTAGAACTTTCTCTATCGCTCCTACTGCTTTATTGTTAACCAGAACTTCTCTACTTGGAGGCAGATAGTGGTATGATGTACCCTCATCCCTTATTGCAGCTACTGGAACCATTATATGACCGACTGCTATTTCTTTATCTAACACACCAGCACCACCACAAGCAATAAATTTTTCTGCCCCAAGTGCAATTACTTCTTCCATCATCGCTGCCGCAAAAGGTGCTCCGACACCTGGGTGGAATAATGCTACACTTTTATCTGCATATTGCATCTCATATATAGGATGCAAGCCAATTTCAGAACTCAAGTTGGTTATAAGCCTTAACTTTCCTTCATATCTTAATCTCTCGATTACATCATTAAAAAAACATATTACTACATGTTCAGGAATATTAATCCTCTGAATAATCTTACTTGGTTCAATGACTGCACCACTTGTGTCGTCAAACTCCAGTATTGGAAATTCTTTTTTAATCATATCTACCTCTCAAAAAATCTATTTTTTTTAAACCTGCTGCAACATCAATGTTCTTACCTTAAATCCATACTTTTCATAGAATTTCAATACGTCATTTCCTGCCATGACACCTATTTTCTTAATTCTACAATTTTGTTCATCCATCCAATTTAATGCATTTATCATCAGTAAATCCCCGATGTTCAATCCTCTATAGGTTTCTTCAATGAATAGGGATTCAACTTCCCCAACTAAGTTATTGCTTAATGAGCTTATAGAAACTCCTATAGGAGGACTTATATCTACTACCTTTATCAATTCAATTCTGAATATATGATTAGGTATCTTTTCTTCAAAATCGGCTACTCTGTCTGAAAAGCTCCTCTTTCTGATACTATCAGAAAATTCATTTGCTATCTTGCTATGATATTCTCTTAATTCTTCCCAAAGTGGTTTTACTAATGGAAGCAACTCTAAACCACCAGTTATTGAAACAAAGCCCTTCCAGTCTCTCTCTAGTATAGCTGACACCCCTTCCTTCTCAAGAATTGATGCGCCTTTTTCTAAAAGTTTAGTCCTTATTTCTTCATTGCTTATCACTTCAAATCCTCCCTATTTCTTTAAAACATATAACTAATTACGATGAAAAAACCCATCACAATCACTATAAGTGACTCCGAAGGGTTTTCCATTCGTGTAAGACAGTATTCTCTACGTTGCTCACAATAATTGCTTAAACGTACTCACATTTTTATTTATTTTTACACATTTTTACCAGTTTGTCAATATAGATTTGCTTCGTCTATTTGGCTATTTTCTTTACTGGAAACTGGATTTCCGTAATATACTCATTTGGGTCATCCGTCAACCAATCACCTTTTAAATATAGTTCCCTTTGTGAGCCAACAATTTCATAACTATTTTCTTCAATCCACTTTGATATAGCATTGTAAGCCATATACAAAGTTTCAAATGTGCCCTTATGGACTACTGTGGCCATTTCCTTAACACCTTCCATAACCTTAATCTTTATGCGGTCAGTTTCAGGTAATTCACCAACAATAGGTTCAATAATTTCGGCATCAACCGATTCTTCTTTATACTCTGAGTCGTGGTAAATAACCATACAAGGTGGAACAATCTTTGCACCATGCTTTTTAATGTGCCCCCCAAGTTCTTCCCATAGCTGCCCCTGCTCACTATAGTTTGGGATAATACCCCTTATTGAAGCAACTCGAATAGCTCCTACTTCCTTTAAAACAATATCATAACTCATAAAATATGCCTCCTGTTTATATGTTTTTAACAAATTCCTAACACGAGACAGCCTTTCCTGCTCAGCCTCAATTCTTTGCGCTATTTCCTGGTGCTTTATTTCCAAAAGCGTCTGAATTTGTTCTGTATTCAGGTTCTTATTTAGAATTAAAGCAATTTCTTCAAGAGAAAAGCACACATCTTTTAATGCAAGAATACGATTCAATCTGGGCATTTGGCTTGCTGAATAATATCTATAACCAGTAAAGTTGTCGATTTTTTCTGGCTGAAGCAATCCAAGGCTATCATAGTGCCTTAGTGTTTTGACAGTAACTTTGTTTAGTCTTGCAAAGTCTCCGATTTTAAACATAATCAATCACCTATGTGCACATATTTTGAGGTCCTCAATTAGAATGATAAACCCAGACCTAACAGGAGAGTCAATGATATTCTTAATATTATTTTGAAGGTATTAATTTAACTTTGTAGTTACAATCAATACTAGTTGCAATGCTATTATCCTTATATTGGCATAAAATTTTCTTTTCGAAATCAGGTTTTATTTCGATACTGATTTAAAAACATGATTTATAACATCTTGAAGCGACTTGAGCTCTATTACTTCAATATTTTTTATATTCAAAGAACGCATTATAGCATTTTTCGCCACATAAACTCTTTTAAACCCTCTCAGGTCAAGTTCTCTTATTCTCAGTTCCAACGAAGGAACTTTTTTTAATTCACCTGTTAGACCTACATCTGAGATAAAAACTGTGTCGTTTGGTATTTCTTTATCATAAACAGAAGAAACAATACTCATAATGATTGATAAATTTACTGCTGGTTCCTTAAACTTCAAGCCTCCAGAAGTTTTTATAACTACATCCTTGTCATAAAGAGAAATTTTTCCACGCTGTTCAAGTATTGATATCAGAGTACTTAGTTGCTCTCGGCGAACGCATTCCCCTATTCTAGATGGAAATGGGGTAAAGGTTTTAGATACCAAACTTTCTATTTCAACAATAATAGGCCTTGAACCATCTTTTACAACTGTTAGCGCACAACCAGAAACCTTTTCATTTTTATCTCTATATGTCATAAAAAACTCAGATGGATTGTCAATTGATACAAGCCCACCTTCAGTCATAGAGAAATAGCCTCTCTCCCAAGTACTGCCAAACCTATTTTTAGAAACTGAAAGGCCACGGAGCTCTTCTTCATTATCCCCATCCAATATCAAAACTGCATCCACAAGATGTTCAAGCGCACGCAATCCTGCAATTTCTTCACTCTTGTTCATCTGTCCAACCAAAAACACTGCTCTTGGCCTTGTTGGATCCTTCGCAAGCTTGAGTAATTCGTTAGCGCACTCCATAGTTTGGGTTGGTGAACCAGCTCTCGAGCCAGGAAAATTATCTAGAACAAAGGTTTGTATGCTATCTACAATTACTAAATCCGGATCAACCTGTCCCACAACCTCAAGCACATTGTCCATGCTGTTATCGGAATAAACCCAAACACCGGTTTCTATTTTTTCAAAAAGCCTATCAGCTCTACTTTTTATCTGGCTCTCGCTTTCTTCACCAGAGGCATAAAGCACCTTTAAGCCCTTAGATGCAACGTCTGCTGCTACCTGTAATAGTAACGTTGATTTACCAGCACCTGGCTTTGCAGTAATTATAGTTATGGAGTCCCTCACTATTCCTCCACCCATAACTCTATTAAACTCATTTATTCCAGTCTCTATCCTATCGCTGTTAGTAGCCTTAATCTCTGTGAGTCTAGCATATTTTTTAACTATTCTGGCGCTGGAGGCTCTATTATTATTCTTCTTAGCTTCTATAGCTATCTCCTCCAAAGTGTTCCAGTTGTCACAATCCGGGCAGCGCCCAACCCATTTGGAGGCTTCATATCCACAACTATTACATTTAAAAACAGTTTTAAGCTTTATAACAATCAACTCCTACCTTTTAATGAAGTGATATTCGAAAACAACTCCACATAACAGAATCTATATATTTTTCAAGCAGTATATTTTTTAATCTTGCGACTAGCCACGATATAAGCATATCTACAATTTTGAACTCAAAGGACTCCAGCCTTTATAAGCTCTGACAACAAATGAACGTACATTGCATGGGACCAGGTGAGAGGTATGACCCAATCCGGTTTGCCAGTATCTCTATTACGTTGCTCCGGTAGCAAGCCCAGTTCCGTTTTTCCATTAGCTGCCCAGTATAAATACTCCTTCGCTTTTGAATAATTTCCTATTTTGGCATGATACAGAGCAACCCATAAAGTTGTAAGTATCCATGGATTCCCTCCAATATATGTATCATTTTCATATCGCTTTATACCCCCAATTCCAGACGAGGTTAATACCTGTTCAATTAGTGAAACAGTATCACTTATCATAGGATCATTGGCATCAAAAACATCAAATGGGATACTTAACCCAACCAAGCTTACATCAACTATCCAATCCTCCAATGTCACATCTCTCATGTACCCTTTTGGGTTAACTTCAATCATTGTGGTATCTTGAGAAACTTCCTGTCCCCACCCATTCAGCTTTACTCTGACACTTCTAATAAAGCGTTTAAAGTCTCCCTTCCAAAAGCATTTTACAATCGCTTGCTTAATCTTATCTGCAGCCTCATCCCACTTCTGGCTACTCTCATCCGCTTTACTTAGAATTCTCGCAATCTCCGAAGCCGAATGAAGTCCTGCAAATACCGCAGCAGAGGAATACGCATGCTCCCCATATCTTTCCTCCCACAAATCAAAACTAGGCTTTGGTAAGCCAGTAGCTTCATCTATGAAACCAACTAAAAAATTTGCACCAGCCTCCACGCTACTCCAAACGGATTGAAGGAAATCTATCTCTTTGACATAATTATAATGGTTTAGCATACCCCATATTAAAGATCCTGTTTCGTCAACCTGTAGCCCCCAGCACGGCCCCAAGTTTCCATCCAAATGGTATCTCTGATGCCAGCTGCCATCTTCGTCCTGTACATTAACAGCCCATTTATAAAATTTATCAACACTTGTATTTAGTCCTGCTATATCTAGTGCCCCCGTTATAAAAGCAGCATCTCTTCCCCAGCAGTAAGCATATCTTCCACACTTAGTAAAATATTCATCAACCTCAGGAGCAGCCAGCAAGCCGCCACTCTTCTTATCGAACATTAGCCTGAAAACCAATAAAGACCTTTTATACAAATCATCTAACATATCGATTCCAGATTTCACTGGTTTTAGATAGCTCAAAAAGTCCTTCCAGTATTGATTTGTTTCATCAAACATATGCGTTGCGCCCATATTTTTTACTTCTTTTATTAAACTTTTGCACCCTTTTAATGTATTACTAGCACTTATATAAATATTAAAATATTTAGCCTCATTTTTTTCAAAACTGCCAAGTTCCCATGCCACAGCTGCATCCTTCATCATACCAATATCATCCTTACCAAAAAGGTAGGTGCTAACAGCAGCAGCATTTGCGTTGTTACCTATTTGGAACGCAATAGTAGGAGTATCTGAGGAGATAGACACATAATTATTACTTCTATAATGAATCAAGGCTTCGTTAGCGAAGTCAAACAATGAACATGCAATATCAGGATCTGAGCTAGTTGCCGCCGAGAATGTAACAAATCCTAGTTCTCTCGGCTCAGGTAGTATGTTTTGTATTTCAAACCTTCTAACCAACACATCGTTATGGGGGTGAACAAAGTCATATAATATTACTTTATATCCATCAAATTTGTTTATTATTGTACTCTTTACTATATTTGTATCTTGTAAATATTCTTGATAATGCTGGTTACGCTCGTCATTCAACCACACTGTACTTCCGTTTTTATTTTTTATATAAATGCCACAAAGCAGCTTGTCAAACTGCTGGGAAAAATCGATATTCGGCCAAAATAATCTTAGTAGCTCGGCCTTTTCACTCAAGCAAACTAGCATTGATGAATTGCCTGCAATGGCATTATTGTAATATGACTTTTGCATTATAACCTCCATGAACTGCAATACTTGGTATATGAGAATTAGCGAATTATTTCAAATTAATCCTCCAAGGACTGGAATAATTTCATTATAACATATAATGTTGACTTAGTTCAGAGATCAGATTTATGTCAATTTAAAATACAATAAATATTTTTACTTTTTTAGTACAAACTATTTAGGATAAACAGAGTTATACTTCAAAACTCTATGTCATTAGACAAAAAATAGCTGGAGGGTTTCATGTTTACAATTTTTCATTACGTTGTGTTTTATTTAAGTGAGCTTATTCAAGTAGTGATTTTCATTGCTGGCTGTTATTTTTTTGGAATATCTATATTCGCATGGATAAAGAGAAAAGAGAAGGTTGCTAAGGATATCGCTCCGGAGAAGAGTTTTGCTCTGGTTGTTGCTGCTCATAATGAGGAATTAGTCATTAGTCATATTATAGACAGCCTTTTCAAGCTAAGCTACCCCAATGAATTGTATGATGTCTTTGTAATTGCCGATAACTGTACTGACAACACCGCCGAAATAGCCCAATCTCTTGGTGCAAAGGTACATATCCGTGAAAATAATACACAAAAAGGAAAAGGCCATGCATTAGAATGGATGTTCAATAAAATATTTAAAATGAATTGCCATTATGATGCAATTGCCATATTTGATGCTGACAATCTAGTTTCCCCTAATTTTCTCTTAGAGATGAATATGCAGCTATGCCAAGGGCACAAGGTTGTGCAAGGCTATATTGATAGCAAAAATCCCTATGACAGCTGGATAACGTGTTCTTATTCAATTGCCTTTTGGCTATCAAACCGCATATTTCAGCTACCTAGGTACTATCTTAATCTGAGCTGTAGCCTTTGTGGTACTGGCTTTTGTATAGATACCTCTATTTTAAAGGAACTCAAATGGGGTGCTACTTGCTTAACAGAGGATCTTGAATATACAATGAAGCTGGCATTAAACGGAATAAAGATTTCATGGGCACATCAGGCAATAGTATACGACGAAAAGCCACTGACTTTAAAACAATCATGGATACAGCGTAAGCGCTGGATGCGAGGTCATGCAGAATGTGCAGGCAAGTATCTTGGTCCTTTGTTTAAGCAGGCATTTTCACAAGGGGACCTAATTTCTCTAGACTGTGCAATATACCTATTTCAGCCCATTAGATTTGTGTTTTTTGGTCTTATGACCATGCTTATGTGGGTTCAAAGTGTATATCCACAGTTTCCTCTATTCAGTATACAATATGTTTTTCCTGTCCAGGTATGGTATCTGATGGGTATATTTCAGATGTTATATGGTCCATTAATTATTCTGGCAGAAAAGAAATTTAGCTTAAAGGTTCTTTTAGGCTTTGTAATTTACCCTTTTTACTGTCTCACCTGGGTACCAATTACTATTCAAGGGTTTTTAGAAAAGAATAATAAAGAATGGAACCATACCGCTCATACTAGACAAATGAGTATTAGTGATGTTGAAAATGGAAACTAAACTAATCAAGGAAAGTGATTGAACAGTGCAAAACAATGTCTTAGAAATAATTGCATTAATTGAAGGGGCTATTGTCTCCTAAAAATGGAACTGCAATGGCCCCTTATATTTGTAGAGTTTTTTGAATGCTTTTATTTAGACAAAAATCTTCTAATACCCTCACATGCAAGAGCATGATCTTCTTCTCCAGTGAGACCAGAAACTGTAACTGTTCCTATTTTGCCTTGCCCACGTAACTTTAGAGGAAATGATCCACCTTCGCCTTGATACTCCGATAATGGCAAGTTTGCACCATCTTTAAACGTAGTTCCCATATCTTTGAACATTTCTCCAACATACAGTGAACTATTTCCAAAATGATTGACTACATTTTTTTTAGCAAATAACCAATAAGTGTTTTCTTTGGATGTGCCTTCCATGTAATGAGTAAACAAAGGGTGCTCATCATTTTCTATATGTACTGAAATTCCTTTTCCTAATTCGTTTTTTGCGATTTCACAGATAATAAGTCCTAATTCTAGTGCATCTTCGTTTTTAAATGAGGTAAATTGAAGTTCTTCTTCTTGTGCTATTAAAGTCTTCATGATTTCATTCATAATATTTCCTCCATTTTTATATTATTTCACAAGTATTATATCAAAAAGGATACACATTTTATACTGAATTAAACTTTAGAAAGTCATCCTTTTAAATATTGTCTTTTGGTACAAATATTATCATTTGGGTTTGAGACTAATTCATTACCATTTATTAAAAATAACTGTCTAAGTCCTGTTACAATAATTACAGACAAAAAGAGATTGCACTAAAATATTTAGCGCAATCTCATATTTGACTTACAGTAACTGATGTGAAACTTTAACGAAAAACATACGTGATTCCCAAATCAATATAAGCGCATTTCTACACTTCCCTAATTACTACATCATCAATATAAACAGTATGTTCACCAGCTGGAGTTATAATGCTTCCATTTATAACATTCCCTAATAAGTATATAAGTGAAAATGCTGTATCTTGTGATATAGTCATACTCTTTGTGTATACAGATGTTTGGTTATTAGTTATATCGAAATTAACTTTCTCATTACCGTTATATCCATTTAACTCTACCTGTATAGGACGATTTGCTGATGACCAGGCTTTAAAGCTAAGTTCATAGGTTTTCCCAGCTTCAAGTAATATTCCTGCTTGTGAAAACTGTGTTGACCAACTAAACGGTACAAGCCACTCATTATCTGTGGCACCATGATAGTTAATTTTTACTGCAGCAACACCATTTTGAATAATGTAGCTAGACCAATCTGCTGTATTGTTCCAGAATTTCCATATATCGCTTGATGTCATGCCTCCATTTTTTACCACATTGCCATCACTCGCTACTATATTCTGTGCTACATCATTTGCTCCATAGCCAGTAGCCTCCACTAAAATTACACACATCTTGCTTGTAGTAAATACACTTGAATTTATTGAAATTTTTCCTGCTGTAATACTGTACTTACCTGCACCTAAAGCAATTCCATCTACTTTTACAGAAGTGATTGCATTTCTCCATGCTACATTGTCTGCAAATGTGATATCAATATTCTGTCCAACCCGATTAGCAACTTTGTCAGCTGTAAGTATTGGACCTGCTACTGCTTCTCTGATTGCTACATCATCAATATAAACTGTATGTTCACCAGCTGGAGTTATATTAGTACCATTTTCAATATAACCGAGAAGATAAGTAACTGACATTGTAACATTTGTTGAAACAGTAATAGTCTTTTTATAAACTGCAGACTGATCTCCAGTTATATTAAAACTAATCTGCTGCCCATTATTATAGCCGCTTAACTCAACTAGTATTGGTCGATTTACATCAGACCATGCTTTAAAGCTCAGTTCATAGGTTTTCCCAGCCTCAAGTACTATTCCACTTTGTGCAAACTGTGTTGACCAACTGAATGGCACACTCCATTCGTTATCTTTGGCTCCGTGATAGTTAATCTTTACCGCAGCAACACCATTTTCAATTTTATAGCTAGACCAGTCAGGAGCATTATTCCAGAAGGCCCAACCAGCATTTGCTTTGGACATGTTTCCGTTAAGAATCTGGTTTCCATCATTCGGTAGCATTTTTTGTTCCACGCTTGCCACAATATAACCATTTGCTTCAATTGAAATTAAATAATTATCATCCGTTGTGAAATTTCCAGCAGCTATAGTTAGCTTACCTGCTTGCATGGAATAACCTGTAGTCAATGCAGTACCATTTACCTTAATAGTACTAATCGCTGCTCTCCAGGCAGCATCATCACCAAATATTATTTCTGCTGTCTGACCTACCTTATTCGCAGTAGTATCAGCCGCAAGCATTGGTGACTTCTTTACTGGGGCATCCTTTACTTGTAAAACTACATTGTCAATATATACGATTCCATTTGCAGCTTTAGCTGTTTTTCCCAATATAAACTTTAGTGCTAAAGTATCATCAGCTGCCATTTTGAATGTATACGCAAAATGTTTTGTTCCTGTTGTCAGATCAATTGATCCCGTCTGAAAATTTCTTACATAAGCTGCGTTTTCAAAACACGCTTCAATATCACGTGCTACAGAAGCTCTTGCATCAAAGGAAAATTCATATTCCATTCCTTTTTTAAATGACAAACCGCCCTGATTCAACATAACATTCCAGCTTTCAGTTCCTAGATTTGTTATAGAAACTGCAGCTTCTCCAGTATTTGCTGAGTAGGTTGCTGCTCCCCCTTGTGTGAATGGTTCCCATTTTGTAAGTCCAAGTGCAAAATCACCATTCTTTACTGGATACAAATCAACACCTGTATAATCCTTGGTAGTAGTAATCAACGAAACATCATCGATGAAAACGTCTGCATTGTTCCCACCCATCATAAATATCAACTGTGCTTGCATATCAGCTAAAGCACCCATTGTAAATAGTAATTGATACTCCTGCATTGTTGTTGTCAGTGCTATTTGCTGCTCTGCCATGTAACTTGTACTTCCATCCTTACTTGCAACCTTTACTCTAATATTTCTTCCGGCATCAGATCTAGCCTTAAATGTAACCTTATAACCATAAGTTGCAATAAGCTGTATGCCCTTTTGGTTAGCAGTAACTGAATCAGAAGTAGTTCCACCATTTGTTATGCTGGCTGTAAGTTCTCTTGTGGCTTCAGGAACACTGACAGTGGCAGTTGCCGTTCCTGTATTAGTCACATTCCAGTAAGCCATCCTGTCAATAGTATATTTATCGAAGGCTCCATTGTATATGTTGTTTTCACTTATAGGTAATGGTGCTTTTGAAACACTATAGTCCATTGAAGGCTTATCAATCTCTTCAATTCTTACATTTCCTATCCATAAAGTTCCTGTACTAGTTGCACAGTTTATTTCAATTCGTGATAATACGTCAGAAGTATTAGCCATTTGGAATTCATGTTCAAAATGCTTGAGATCGGTTGTAAGATACTCAGTATATGCATCCGAATATGCTGCCCAACCTGCTGTTGGTCCTCCACTTAATTTTGTACCTAAAGTACGATTTTTATCAGCTTTTGCATCAAATGAATACTTATACCATCTACCCTTACCTAGTGTAGTTTGCTGCTCAAACTGTACTGAATATGGTTGAGATCCAACATTTGTTACATTAATTTTTGCAAAATTGGTTTCTCCAATTTTCTCTACAGTTGCAGTAGCAGCACCACCAAACTGAGCATTATGAATAAAATTCCATACTTCTCCGAATTCAGTATCTACACCTTCTGCGTTGTTTTTTATTCCTTGCTCATAATTATTATCCTTTACAAGATTTCCTGTTGCATCAGGTTGTCTTGCACCAGTAGGTAGTGGCTCTTTCTCAATGTATGCTTCCACAGGAGTCATGTAAGGTCTTCCTGTCAACTCATAGACTCTTACATAATTTACTTTCATTTCTGTAGGAAACATAGAATCGGCTGGACTCAAGCCACCATCAAAAGCACCACCAATAGCTAGATTCAGCATAAGATAAAATTTTTGGTCAAAAGGAGCAGGGAATGCATACTTTTCTTCACCACTCGCACCTTTGGTGCTCCAGTTATTTTGAGTCTGATATAGGATTCCATCCACATACCATCTTATTTCTCCTGGTTCCCATTCTGCTGTATAGGTATGATATTGGGCAATTGACTGGCCTTGTGGGAAGAAATAATCACTACCTGTATATTTATTGCTAGGCCATGATGCGCCATAATGAAGTGTTCCTGCAACACTACCAGGCAATCTGCCTCTAGCCTCCATAATATCTAGCTCTCCAGATGCAGCCCAACCACCATATACATCATTTGCCGGCATCATCCAGAATGCAGGCCAAAAGCCTTGTCCTACAGGAAGCAGAATTTCCGCCTCAAACTTACCATATTTCCAATCTGCTTTAGAGAAAAGTTTTGCAGAGGTGTAATTACGGCCTCCATAGGTTTCCTTCTTTGCCTTTATTACAAGGTTACCGTTTTCGATCACGGCATTATCCGGTTTGTAGTATTGTTCTTCCTGATTTCCAAAACCGTCACCTTTGTCTTCTAATCTCCATTTTGTTGTATCTACTGCTGTACCATCAAACTCATCATTCCAAACCAAGTTCCATTGATTGTCCTGAGAAAGATAAATTGTATATGTTCTAACTGCAACAGAAGAATCACTCATTCCTGCTTTGATTGCATAAGCTTTAATAGTAGTTGTTGCTGCAACATTTATTGCTGCTGTATATGTTGCAGATGCTGCCGTCGGTGTTGTACCATCTGTTGTATATTTAATGGTTGCACCTGCTGTTGAACATGAAATTGTTACATTTTTTGCCGATGAATATGTTCCAGCAGGAGGCGTAAAGGTAGGTATTGCTACTTGTGTAGATGTACTAATTGTGTATAATGCAGTTGCCACTGTTGAATCAGTCATGCCTGACTTAGTCGCGATAACCTTTACTGTAGTTGTTGCTGCAACATTTATTGCTGCTGTGTATGTTGCAGATGCTGCTGTTGGTGTTGTACCGTCTGTTGTATATTTAATGGTTGCACCTGCTGTTGCACATGCAATCGTTACACTTTGCGTCGATGCATATGTTCCAGCAGCAGGCGTAAATGTAGGTGTTGCTACTTGAGTAGGTACATTAATTGTATATGTTGCAGATGTCACTGCTGAGTCAGTCATGCCTGACTTTGTAGCCATAACCTTTACAGTAGTTGTTGCCACAACATTTATTGCTGCTGTGTATGTTGCAGATGCTGCTGTTGGTGTTGTACCATCTGTCGTATATTTAATGGTTGCACCTGCTGTTGCACATGCAATCGTTACATTTTGCGTCGATGTATATGTTCCGGACCCAGGCGTAAAGGTAGGTGTTGCTACTTGCGACTGAGGTGTTGTTTGACCGTAAACCTCAAATTCCCATAGTGAGTAACCCCATGCCGTATTCCTGACCGTACCATACATTCTTACATATCTTGCTGTTACAGGAGTAAATGCAAGATTCTCTATTCCCCCTGCTCCGTTTGGTTGGGTATAAACATCTGTCCACGTAACAGTATCAGTGGAAACCTGTATCTTATAGGTTTTTCCGCTTGCTGTTTCCCAATTGAGCTTAACACTGCTTACAGTATTATTTGCACCGAGGTCTACATAAATCCACTGCGGATCACTGCTATTTGACTCCCAGCGTGTTCCTATATTGCCGTCAAACGCTGCGCCTGGAGTACCTGATGATGCAGTTCCCAGCTTATTCAATGCAAGATTTATAGGTGCTGTACTTATGCTAATAGTAGAAGTTGCCACATCCGAATTAGTCATACCTGATGCATATGCTATAGCTTTTACTGTTGCTGTAGCTGATATGGTGAACGCTGCTGAGTATACTGTCCCGGTAGTAGCTGTAGGAGTTGAACCGTCTGTTGTATACCTTATTGCTGCTCCTGCAGTTCCGTCAGTTATTGTCACTGTCTGTGCCGATGTGTATGTACCTGTTGCAGGGGTTATCGAAGGTGTTACTACCTTTGCAATATTAATTGTAATAGTAGAAGTTGCCACATCCGAATTAGTCATACCTGAAGCATATGCTATAGCTTTTACTGTTGCTGAAGCTGATACAGTGAACGCTGCTGTATATACTGTCCCTGTAGTAGCTGTAGGAGTTGAACCGTCTGTTGTATACCTTATTGTTGCTCCTGCAGTTCCGTCAGTTATTGTCACTGTCTGTGCCGATGTGTATGTACCTGTTGCAGGGGTTATTGAAGGTGTTACTACCTTTGCAATTGGAGGTGTTGTTTGACCGTAAACCTCGAATTCCCATAACGAATAACCATATATTGTATTCCTGACTGTACCATACATTCTTACATATCTTGCTGTTACAGGAGTAAATGCTAGGTTCTCTATTCCTCCTGCTCCGTTTGGTTGGGTATAAACATCTGTCCAAGTAACAGTATCACTTGAAACCTGTATCTTATAGGTTTTTCCACTTGCTGTTTCCCAATTGAGCTTAACGCTGCTTACAGTATTATTTGCACCAAGGTCTACGTAAATCCACTGTGGATCACTGCTATTTGACTCCCAACGTGTTCCTGTATTGCCGTCAAATGCTGCACCTGGAGTACCTGATGATGCAGTTCCCAACTTATTTAATGCAAGATTTACAGGTACCGTATTTATGGTAATAGTAGAAGTTTCCACATCCGAATCAGTCATACCTGAAGCATATGCTATAGCTTTTACTGTTGCTGTAGCTGATATGGTGAACGCTGCTGAGTATACTGTCCCTGTAGTAGCTGTAGGAGTTGAACCATCTGTTGTATACCTTATTGCTGCTCCTGCAGTTCCGTCAGTTATTGTCACTGTCTGTGCCGATGTGTATGCACCCGTTGCTGGGGTTATTGAAGGTGTTACTACCTTTGCAATTGGAGGTGTTGTTTGACCGTAAACCTCGAATTCCCATAACGAATAACCATATATTGTATTCCTGACCGTACCGTACATTCTTACATATCTTGCTGTTACAGGAGTAAATGCTAGGTTCTCTATTCCTCCTGCTCCGTTTGGTTGGGTATAAACATCTGTCCATGTAGCAGTATCACTTGAAACCTGTATCTTATAGGTTTTTCCACTTGCTGTTTCCCAATTAAGCTTAACGCTGCTTACAGTATTATTTGCACCAAGGTCTACGTAAATCCACTGTGGATCACTGCTATTTGACTCCCAACGTGTTCCTGTATTGCCGTCAAATGCTGCACCTGGAGTACCTGATGATGCAGTTCCCAACTTATTTAATGCAAGATTTACAGAAGTAGCACTGATTGTATACGCTGCAGTCGCTACTGCTGAGTCAGTCATCCCGGACTTAATTGCTATAGCTTTGATTGTAGTTGTTGCTGCAACATTTATAGCTGCTGTGTAGGTTGCAGATGTTGCTGTTGGTGTTGTACCATCTGTTGTATATTTAATAGTTGTGCCTGCTGTTCCACATGCAATTGTAACATTCTGCGCAGATGTATATGTTCCGGCAACCGGTGTAAAGGTAGGTGTTGCTACCTGCAGCATAGGTGTCGCCGATGTAATATTCATCCAATTAAAGTTCCATCCATTAGTGACAGCTTTTACGCGTAATGTCTGGATTCCAGCATTTAAGCTTACAGAAGCCGTTGCTGTCTGCCAAGTCTGCCATCCGCCTGTATTTGGAATAGTTACAGTTGTCAGAACGGTTGTACCACTTAAGAGCTGCAGTTGGTTCCCTGAATTGGGACTTGATACCCTGAAATCAAATGTATAAGTTCCTGCAGCCTGGACATTTACGCTATAGTCCATCCAATCGTCTACATCTGTATATCCCACATTCAAGCCACCTTCAGCACATGTTTCTGTCTGTATTCCCAACATTGCTGAATAACTTTCCGCTTCTATCATGCCTGGGTCTCCGACAGCTCCCATTACAGCTGTGGCAGGCAATAGTGCACTCATTATTAGTGCCAGGATTAACGCCAATGATAATACTCTCTTTTTTAACATACGTTCCCTCCAATAATTTAATATAATCCCTTTATTGTATTAATTCCTATAAAGGCATAATTAGGATATGTTGTATAATCATTGTATTGCATATTGTGCAATAATACAATATAAAATGCTAAATTTTGCATTGTATTAATCTGATTTTTTGTAATAATTGCATAATAAATTGTAAATAATCATATTTTTCTGTAATATTAAGCTATCTATACAAAGCATCTCAATCCTCGTAATCCTTAGTACTCCTTTGTAATCCTTTTCAATCCTTTGTATTCTTATGTAATTCTTTGTGATCCTTCGCAATTTTCAATATACAGAGAGTATTATTATAAATAGCTAAACTTATTTGTTTTATACTTCTATTGCATAATATTGCATATTTTTGCATCAAATTGCACTTAACACATATTGCCTTGCGTAAGCTAAAAGGTTCTTCGTTTAAAAAAATAAAAAATGTCTAAGTAATTGAAACTTTTATCATAGTATTAGGTTGATTAAATAATATAAGAATATTGTCATTCGTTACATACAGAAAGTTTAGATATAAAACAAGCCGAGACCCCATTTCAATACTGCTAAAGTGGGTCTCGGCTCTTAATTTATTAACGCTATTTACTCTTTTTTGTTAATTACAACATTTTCTCCATCCATTTCAATTTTGATGCTATCTCCAGCTTTGATTTTGCCTTCCAGCATTTCTTCAGCAAGCCTATCCTCGAGAATGCTCTGAATAGCACGTCTTAGAGGTCTAGCGCCAAACATTGGATCATAGCCTTTCTTAGCTAGATGAGCCATAGTCTCTTCATTTATTTCCATCTCTATTTCGTTTTGTTTAAGTCTCTTTATCAAAACCTCAAGCATAAGTCTAACAATTTCTTTAATATTATCCTCGGTTAAAGGATGGAATACAATTATATCATCAATTCTGTTAAGGAATTCAGGTCTGAACGTTTTCTTTAGTTCACCCATTACATTCCCCTTCATTTCTTCATAGTTTTTAGCGCTTTCGTCCCTTGCAACTGAGAATCCAAGTCGTTTAGGTTCTGTAATGGTTCTAGCGCCAACGTTTGAAGTCATTATAATAATGGTATTTCTAAAGTCAACTAATCTTCCTTGTGAATCTGTAAGTCTCCCATCTTCAAGTATTTGTAGTAAAATATTGAATATATCAGGATGTGCCTTCTCAATCTCGTCAAAAAGCAAAACACAATATGGCTTTCTTCTTACTTTTTCAGTTAACTGTCCACCCTCATCATAGCCAACATATCCTGGAGGTGAACCAACTAGCTTTGATATACTATGCTTTTCCATAAACTCCGACATATCAACTCTTATTAGAGATTTCTCGTCACCAAACATTGCCTCAGATAATGCTTTACAAAGCTCAGTTTTACCCACGCCTGTAGGTCCTAAGAATATAAATGAACCGACTGGGCGTTTTGGATCCTTTAGTCCCACTCTACCTCTTCTAATAGCCTTTGCAATGGCTTTTACCGCTTCATCCTGCCCAATGACACGATTGTGAAGAGTACCTTCCATTTTTAACAAGCGTTCAGATTCCTCTTCTGCCAATTTCTTAACAGGTATTCCCGTCCAGCTTGCGACTATGTCACCAATTTCGTCAGCTGTTACAGTATCTGTGGTTGTTTGGTTCCTTTGACGCCATTCATCTCTAATTTTATCCAATTCAGTTTTAAGTTTTTGCTCATCATCTCTTATTTTCGCAGCCTTCTCAAATTCTTGATGGCGGATAGAATCTTCCTTTTCTTTACTTAGCTTTTCTACCCTTTCCTCCATATTTTTGATATCTGGTGGGGCAGTAAAGGTTTTTAGCCTTACCCTTGAAGCAGCTTCATCAACAAGGTCAATGGCCTTGTCTGGAAGAAATCTATCTGTAATATACCTATCGCTTAACTTAACAGCTGCTTCTAAAGCATCATCTGTAATTTTAACTCTATGGTGTGCCTCATACTTGTCTCGCACACCCTTTAATATCTCAACCGCTTCCTCTTTCGAGGGCTCTCCAACTGTGATGGGTTGGAATCTTCTCTCCAAAGCAGCGTCCTTCTCTATGTGTTTTCTATACTCATTTAATGTGGTAGCGCCGATAACTTGTATTTCGCCTCTTGCAAGTGATGGTTTCAATATGTTTGAGGCGTCGATTGCACCCTCTGCGGCGCCAGCACCTACTATTGTGTGCAGCTCATCAATAAATAAAATTACGTTTCCTGCCTTACGAATCTCTTCCATTGCCTTTTTAAGCCTATCCTCAAATTCACCTCTATATTTTGCACCTGCTACCATAGAAGAAATATCTAATGCAACTACCCTTTTATCATTTAAAATCTCAGGTATATTGCCCTCAACAATTTTTTGGGCAAGCCCTTCAGCAATAGCAGTTTTTCCTACTCCCGGTTCACCTATAAGACAAGGATTGTTTTTAGTCCTTCTGCTTAATATTTGTATAATTCTTTCTATTTCTTTGTCTCGTCCAATAACAGGGTCTATCTTTCCATCTCTAGCCATATCAGTCAAATCCCTACCAAATTGATTTAACGTAGGTGTATTTGAATTTGAGCTGTTGTTTTTTGGTGCTCCTGTTGAGCCAGGTGCTTCCTCATTTAAAACCTTTACAAACTCTGCTAATAACTTCTGTGGGTCAACACCTAAATCCATCATTATCCTTACCGCTACACTTTCCCCCTCCTTCATAATTCCAAGGAGTAAATGCTCGGTTCCAATGTAGCCTTGACCCATCCTTCTTGCCTCTTTGAAAGCCAATTCCAGTACTCTTTTGGTTCTAGGAGTAAAGCCTACAGGCGTCTCACCAGCTGTCTCGCCTTTACCTATCAGCTCATCAATTTCCTTTAAAATCTTTTCTTCGGTTATTCCCTGCGCCTGAAGTACTCTAGCTGCCACTCCAGTTCCTTCTTTAACAAGTCCTAACAGGATATGTTCAGTACCCACATAATTATGTCCTAGGTCAACAGCGCTCTGTTGTGAAAATGCTATTGCTCTTTCTGCCTTTTCTGTAAAACGTTGATACATTTGATCACCTCATCACAATTTTTAATAATAAAATCTATTTTTAATCTATTTCTCAATTTTCATTCTTATTAGCTCAGCCCTTTTTATGTCTCTCTCGTCTTCCCCCAACTGCTTTCCAGATATTTTTTGTAGTGTTGCTGACTGTGACAACACCAATATTTCATTTAATGTAGCTATATCAATATCTTTTATTATTCCCATACTTACTCCAAGTCTAACATCAGACAAAAATTTAAAACATTCTTGGGTGGAAATAATTCTTGCATTTAAGAGAAGTCCATATGATCTATAAATTTTATCTTCAAATTTATAGACGTTTTGCTTGTAGAGTTGAAGTCTTAATGTTTTTTCCCTGTCAATTATCTGTTTGCATATACCATCAATGCTAGCTATAGTCTCCTCTTCTATTCTGCCTAGGGAAATTTGGTTGGATACCTGAAACATATCACCAACAGCATCACTATTTTCACCATATATACCCCTTACAGTAACACCTACTTTGTTGCAACTCTCAAGTATTGATTTCATATATCCCGTCATAACCAACGCCGGAAGATGGAGCATTACAGAGGCTCTCATTCCTGTTCCTAAGTTAGTAGGACAGCTTGTTAAGTATCCATATTTATCATCAAATGCATAATCAGCCTTTTCTGAAATAATTGAATCTATGCCATCGCACACCATGTAAGCTTTTTCTAATTGGATACCAGAGAACATAGCCTGTATTCTTATATGATCCTCTTCATTTATCATTATGCTCAAATTCTCATTTTCATTTATAAAGGCGCCACTATTTTCCTTAGTTTCTGCTAAATCAGGACTTATTAAGTGTCTTTCCATAAGTGAAATCTTATCAATTGGATGCATTGACGTCATATCTACGAACATTAGCTTACCATAGGCTTGATTATCAGCTATTATTTCTTGCATCCTTTGAATAAGCTCATCCTGATGTTTAACACTCATCCTAGATGAGAAGGGTATATCAGCAAAGTTTCTAGCAAGTCTGATTCTGCTCGATAAGGCTATATCATATTCTGGCCCTTTTTCTACTAGTAGTCCGCTCATTCACCCACCTCCAAACTCCGAATTCTGTCACGGATTTTTGCCGATTCTTCATATTCTTCTTTCTGAATAGACTCACTAAGCCTATGTTTTAATTTCTCTATTTCATTTGGTAAATTTATATTGCTACTAACCCTACCAGGCACCTTTCCATGATGCTGCGCATTTCCATGGAGCCTTTTTATAATGGGATCGAGCCTTGGGCCAAAAGCCTTGTAGCACTCTGCGCAACCAACTCTTGAACTTTTCAAAAACTCATCAGATTCCATTCCACAGTTATTGCATTTTAGGGCGACCGCTACTTCCTTCATTATTTGTGTTCCAAACAATCCATTTATTAAATCATTAAATCCAAATGGTGCTACAAATTCTGTCTGGCTTATTTCCTTCGCACATTGTTCGCATAAGTATATATCTACTTTTGCATTATTTCTTATTTGTGTAAAATGTACATTTGCAGCTCTCTGCTGACAATTTTGACAAAGCATAAAATCACCTCGAAACTTAAACTAATAAACATAAAATCATATTCTTCAATTGTGTAGCCCTTAAAATATCTCTATTTGGCATTGGAATTCCACCAATTACTTTATCGCTGGTAGCTGCCTTCATTATAAAACCTTCTCTTTCACTGATAACATCATAATCAACGAAATTATTAATAAAAACCTCCGCTGACTGCTGTGAAATACTTGATCCCATAGAGGACACAATATGCATTAAATAGTTCCCTGGTATGGTAATATTAATTCTTTTTATTCTTACATGTCCACCACCACCACGTCTGCTTTCAACATAATAACCTCTGTCAGTTGTAAATCTGGTTGAAATCACATAATTGATTTGGGATGGAACACAATTGAACTGGTTGGCCAGTTCATTTCTCTGTATCTCTATTGCTCCGTCTGTATCAATCATCATCTGCTTTATAAAAGTTTCTATAATGTCACATAAACTTGCCAAAACATCACCTCGTTTGACCAAAACTGATTTTGACTATCTTTGACCTTAACTAAATTATATTACATTTTTTTTTTGCATGCAATCCCTTTTTTAATAATCTTATGTATATATAATCTCATCTTTAGTATATTAATATTCAAAAATAAAAATGTTATAAAAATGATACTTATTGGATACTTTTTAAGGAAGGAAAAGCTCTCAAACTATACATTTGAGAGCTTCCCCAGTACTTATTTTCTAATTTTTCTGTTAACCCCCATACTATTTCTTTTCTATAATTTTAACATTATCAATAGTTACAGTATGTGTTTTGAAGCTTTCCCCCGGAACGTTATCACTCCCCAACATGAAGTAAAGCTTCCCATCTACTGCAGCTTCAGAAGCAATAAACTCATAGCTGCAATTCTGCATATCACTGGTAAGAGCTACGTCAGTAATTTCCTTATACACAATACCTCCAGTAACTTTCTCCAGCTTAATGATTATTGGCTTTACAAGTGTAGATTTGATGTCAAAAGTCAAAACATAAGTCTTTCCAGCTTCAAACTTCAAGTCACTTTGAGTAATCTGTGTAGACCACTTAAACCAGCCATCATAATTTGGGAAATTTACAGCCAAAGCACCATCTATAACGCTGATGCTTGCATTTGAACCATCTCCTGTATAATTACCCCAGTTTGCAATACCACTCGACATATCACCATTTATTAAAAGGTTTCCATCCTCAGCCATTACTATCTGACTGACGCTTGGCGTAGCATAACCATCAGCTTCAATAGTTATAGCATAGCTACCTTCTACACTGATAGCGCTTGAAGTAATTGTGATTGCACCTGAAGTTACAGAATACAAACTTCCGTCAATAGTTGACCCATTCAACTTTACGGAATGAATTGAATTTCTCCAAGTCACATTATCAGAAAAAGTAATTTCAATAGCCTGACCAACCCTGTTGTTTGTACTATCTGCTGTGAACTCTGGTGCATCTAGAACATTTTCTTTCACAATCTGTGTTACTTCAGCTACCCCATAGCCAGTAGCAGCAACTGCTATAGTGTAACTCTTAGCTGTAGTAAACACGCTTGAGTCAATAGATATATCCCCTGATGTTATTGTTAGAGCACTCGATGTTACAATAGTTCCATCCACATTAACAGCAGTGATTTTTTCTCTCCAATCTGCATTATCAGTAAAAGTGATATCAATGTCATGACCAAGCTTATTTTCTGTATTATCTGCCATAAGCACAGGTGCAGGAGTCATTTCCTTTAGTGATACATCATCAATGTAAATTGTGTGCTCACCAGCAGGAGTACTAACATCCCCATTTATAATATTTCCGAGCAGATAATTTAGTTTTAATAACGCATCCTTTGAAGCGGTAAAACTCTTCTTATGTACTGTATCAGTATCTGTTAAGATAATATTAAATTGCTGAGCATTGTAATTTGACAACTCAATTTGAATAGGACAGGTTGCTGATGCTCTACCTTTAAAGCTGAGTTCGTAGGTTTTCCCTGATTCTAGTTTGATACCCTCCTGGTAGAACTGTGTTGACCAATTTTGTGGGCCATGGTCCTTTATATTTATATTTACTGTTCCATTTTCAAAAGTTATGCTAGATATATTGGGAGAATTATCACCGTAATTCCATAGAACCCAATTAGCATTTCCTTTTGACATGTCACCGTTTAAGATAAGATTCCCATCGTTTGCCAATATTGGCTGAACTACACTTGTTGGAGCATAGCCATTAGCCTCAATAAATATCGTGTAACCTTTGTCTACAGGGAAGTTGGTAGCATCCAAAGTAAGCTTGCCTGCCTCCATTGTATAGCCAGTAGTTAATACATTACCCTCTAATTTAATAGCACTAATATTGCCTCTCCACTCAGCATCTTCATTAAACAATACTGCTACTGCATACCCTACTTTATTATCAGTAATATCTGCACCAAGCGTAGGTGGCTTCTTTGTAGGAGCATCCTTTACCTGCAATACTACATTGTCAATATATACAATTCCAGTTGCTGCTTTGGCAGTATTACCCATCATTATTTTTAATGCCAAAATTTCATCTGCTGTGATTTTGAAATCATATTTGAAATTTGTCATTTCAGTTGCAAGAGTTACCCCTGGTTTGTTAAGTCTTCTAGCATACGTTGAATTTTCAATACTTACGTCTATATCACGTGCTACTGAAGCTTTTGCATCAAAGGAAAGCTCATATTCCATTCCTCTCTTAAACTCCATATTACCTTGATTTAGCATTATACTATAGACTTGGCCACCAACATTAGTAATATTTATCTCTGCTGCTCCATTTTCTATTGAGAAGTCTGCTGCTCCACCTTCTATAGCTAGTTTTTCCCATCTTGTAAATCCAAGCGAAAAATCACCATTCTTTAAAGGATACAATTCAACTCCTGTATAATCTACAGTTGTCTGAATCAACGCTACATCATCAATGAATACATCAGCGTTATTTCCACCCAGCATGAATACTAGCTGTGATTCCAGGTCATTTTCAGCTGCCATTGTAAATAGAACTTTGATCTCCTGCATTGTTGTTGTAAGCGCTATCTCCTTTTCCGGCATATAAATGCTAGTTCCATCCTTGCTTGTGAGCTTTACTTTTATAGTTCTATCAGCATCAGCTCTTGCCTTGAAGGTTAGACTATATCCGTTTCCTTTTTGGAGTTGTAAACCCTTCTGGTCAACAGTTATAGAACTAGCATTTGTTACACCGTCAATTATATTTGCTGTTAACTCTCTAGTAGTTTCTGGTACACTAAGAGTTGCAGTAGCTCCTGTCTTAGTTACATTCCAATAAGTCATTCTGTCAATAGCATATTTGTCGAAGGCTCCATTGTAAATATTATTTCCACTTGAAGCCAACGGTCCCTTTGATGCATTGTAGTCCACTGCTGGTGCGTCAACCTCTACAACTTTTACATTTCCTATCCATACTGTTCCAGTGTCTGTTGCACAGTTATACTCTAAGCGAGTTAATATATCTGTGTCACGAGTCATCTGGAATATATGTTCAAAAGATTTTACTTCAGTTGTTAGGTTTTCAGTATAACTGTCCGAATATGCTGCCCAACCTCCTGTTGGTCCTCCACCTAGCTTTGTGCTAAGAGTTCTACTCTTATCGGCTTTTGCATCAAATGAGTACTTATACCATCTGCCCTTGCCAAGTGTTGTTTGCTGTTCAAGCTGTACTGAATAAGTTTGATTACCTTTATCGGTAACATTAACTTTGGCAAAATTAATTTCTCCAATTTTTTCGATATTCACAGTTGCTACTCCTGCAAACTGTGCATTATGAATGAAGTTCCATACTTCTCCGAACTCTGCATCCACACCCTCTGCATTTTCTTTTATACCATTGTCAAAATTTATATCTTTTAATAGATTTCCAGTTGCATCAGGTTGTCTAGCACCTGCAGGTAAAACATCTTTTGGAATAATTGGTTCCGTAACAGTCTTATAAGGTCTTCCAGTTAATTCATAGGCCCTTACATAATCCACTTCCATCTGTGCTGGAAACGTTGAATCAGCTGGTATTATGTTACCATCAAAGTTACCACCTATTGCGAGGTTAAGCATTAAATAGAAGTTCTCATCAAAAGGTGCTGGGAATGCATACTTTTCATCACGGTTTGATCCAGTAGTACTCCAGTTATTTTGTGTTTGGAATAGGTTCCCATCTACATACCATCTTATTTCTCCTGGTTCCCACTCTATGGAATATGTATGGAACTGATCAATTGTCTGGCCTTCTGGGAATACTTGATCATCTCCCGTGTACTTATTATTAGGAGATACTGCACCATAATGAATTGTTCCTGATGTAGTACCAGGAAGTCTTCCTTTTGCTTCCATTATATCGATTTCTCCAGAAGCTGCCCATACACCGTATTTGCTATCAGCAGGCATCATCCAAAATGCTGGCCAGTAGCCTGCTCCTAAAGGAAGCTTGATTGATGCTTCAAATTTTCCATATTTCCAATCAGCTTTTGAAAACAGCTTTGCTGAGGTGTAATTTCGTCCTCCAAAGGTTTCTTTCTTTGCCTGTATTACCAAATTTCCATCTTTAACCGTAGCATTTTCAGGTCTGTAATATTGTTCTTCGTTATTACCAAAACCATCACCTTTGTTTTCCAATCTCCATTTTGTTATATCTAATGTTGTACCATCAAACTCGTCATTCCACACCATTGTCCATGGATTTTCCTGTGGAATACTTATAGTATAGGTTGCAGCTGCAACATCAGAATTAGTTTTTCCTGATTGAATTGCAATTGCTTTTATTGTTGTATTTGTTGAAACAGTTATAGGCCCACTATATATCGATGATGTGCTGCTTGGTGTTGTCCCATCGATAGTATACCTTATCGTTGCTCCCTCAGTAACACAACTTATCGTTACATTCTGCAGAGTATTGAAAGTTCCTCCAGCCGGACTCAATGTTGGAGTTGCAACCTCTTTAGGCTGTTCAACATCTTTTAGCGCACCATATATCTCCATCTCCCATATAGAGTGTCCATATGGAAGAGCTCTCTTTGTACCATACATTCTTACATGACGTGCTTCCTGTCCAGTTAAAGTTATTTCATCCAAGCTACCGGTTTTGCTAGTTGTGGAGTAAATATCAGTCCAAACAGTAGGAACATCAGTTGTAGATACCTGTATTTTATAATCTGCAGAACGTGCACCTTCCCAGTAAATAGCAATGCTGCTTAGGTTATAAATGCCTCCTAAATCCACTGCTACCCATTCTGTTTCTGTTGAATTAGATTCCCATCTAGTGCCTATATTCCCATCAAAAGCATTTTTAGCAGCTTGTTTTTCACTTGATGCCGTTGAAGTTTTTCCCAGTGCTAGATTAGCTGCTGCTGTTTTAACTGGCTGTATTACTTGAGTGATGCTGAATCCAGTAGCTTCAACTGAGATAGTATACTCCTTTATAGCTGTAAATACACTTGAATTAATTGAAATCTTGCCTGCTGTAACACTGTAATTACCATTAGCCAACAAAGCTCCCTCCACTTTTACAGCTGTGATAACATTTCTCCATGTTTGATTGTCTGCAAAAGTGATTTCAATAGCCTGCCCAACGGTATTATCAACCTTGTCAGCTGTAAGCTTTGGTGCAGTAACTACTTCTTTTATGGATACATCATCAATAAATATCGTATGTTCTCCATCTGGAGTCACAGTAGCACCATTTTCAACATATCCCAGTAAGAAATCTACTTTCATTGTTACATTTGCTCCAGTTATGCCCTTTTTGTAAATAGCAGTTTGGTCAGAAGATATATTGAAATTAGTCTTCTCCCCATTGTTATAGCCAGTCAACTCCACCTGAATTGGCATAGCAACTGTTGACCATGCTTTAAAAGTAAGTTCATATGTCTTTCCTGCCTCAAGCTTAATATCGCTTTGCTTAAACTGTGTAGACCAACTAAATGGTACCTTCCATTCGTTTTCTTTTGCTCCATGATAGTTAATCTTTACCGCAGCAACACCGTTCTCAATTGTATAGCTGGACCAGTCAGTCACGTTATTCCAAAATTCCCAGCTGCTAGTTGTATTAAACTTTCCATTAAAAATCAGATTTCCATCATTGGCAAAGATTTGTTGCATTACACTAGTGGAAGCATATCCCTCAGCTTCAATTAAAATTGTATAGTTTTGATCTGTTATGAAATTATCTAACATTAGAACAAGTTTACCTGCTTCTAATGTAAATTGATTATCTAATAAAGTAACTCCATTTATTTTAATATCACTTATTGCTGCTCTCCACGCAGGATCATCATTAAATAATATTTCTACCAGCTGACCCACCTTATTATTTGTTGTATCCGGATTTAAAGCAACAGGTCTCTTTACTGGTGAATTTTTTACTTGAAGAACTACATTATCAATATAAATATCTCCTGCAGCATATTTTGTTGTATTTCCCAATAAGAATTTTAATGCTAGAGTATCACTCGCTGCTGGCTTGAAGGTGTATGAAAAATGCTTCATATCTGTTGTCAAATCAAGCGAGCCTGTCTGGAAACTCCTCACATACGTTGCATTTTCAACAGTCACCTCTATATCCCTTGCAACTGTAGCTCTTGCATCAAAAGACAATTCATACTCGATTCCTTTTGAAAAAGACATTTTGCCCTGATTCAGCATTATTCCCCAGTTATCCACGCCTACACTGGTTACAGCTACCTTGGCTTCTCCATTTACTACTGAAAAAGTTGCTGCTGCTCCTTGAGTGAATGGTTCCCAGTTTGCTAGTCCGAGTGTGAATTCACCATTTTTCAGGGGGAATAAATCTACATTAGTATAGTCTCTTGTTGTTTGAAGCAACACAACATCATCAATATAAACATCAGCATTATTTCCACCAAGCATGAAAATCAATTGGGCTTCCAAATCTTCAGTTACACCTATTGTAAATGGTACTTCGAATACATCTGTTGCAGTTGTCAACGTAATCTCTTTTTCAGTTATGTAGTCTATAATTCCATCCTTACTTGATACTTTTAACTTAATAGTTCTATCAGCATCTGAGCGGGCTTTGAAGGTAAGAATGTATTTGCTGTTCGCTACTAACTGTATACCCTTTTGGTCAACTGTAATAGCTCCTGCATCAGCCCCACCATTTGTGATATAAGCCGTCAATTCTCTTTTATCTTCGGGCACTGTGATAGATGCATCTGAATCAGACTTTGTCACATTCCAGTAAGCCATTCTGTCAATAGTATACTTATCGAAAGCACCGTTATAAATACGATTTTCGCTAACCGCTAACGGATCCTTTGAGCCACTATAGTCTATTAAAGGCTGGTCAATCTCCTCAACACGTACATTCCCTATCCATACTGGTCCAGTGTCTGTTGCACAGTTATACTCTAAACGAGTTAATATATCTGTGTCACGAGTCATCTGGAATATATGCTCAAAAGATTTCACTTCAGTTGTTAGATTTTCAGTATAACTGTCCGAATATGCTGCCCAACCGCGTGTTGGTCCTCCACCTAGCTTTGTGCTAAGGGTTCTACTCTTATCGGCTTTTGCGTCAAAGGAGTACTTATACCATCTGCCCTTGCCAAGTGTTGTAAGCTGCTCAAGTTGTGTAGAATATGGCTGAGTACCTACATTTGTTACATTAACCTTTGCATAGTTCGTTGCTCCAATTGCCTCTACAACTGCAGTAGAAACTCCTGCGAACTCAGGATTATGGACAAAGTTCCATACTTCTCCGAACTCTGCATCTACACCCTGTGCATTCTCTTTTATCATTTGCTCAAAATTTATATCTTTTATTAGATTTCCTGTAGTATCAGGTTGTCTAGCACCTGGGGGTAAAGCTTCTTTTGGAATATTTGGTTCCACAACAGTCTTGTAAGGTCTTCCAGTTAATTCATAGGCCCTTACATAATCCACTTCCATCTGTGCTGGAAACGTTGAATCAGCTGGTATTATACCACCATCAAAGTTACCACCTATGGCGAGGTTAAGCATTAAATAGAAGTTCTCATCAAAAGGTGCTGGGAATGCATACTTTTCATCACCGTTTGCTCCAGTAGTACTCCAGTTATTTTGTGTCTGGAATAGGTTTCCATCTACATACCACCTTATTTCTCCTGGTTCCCATTCTACGGAATAAGTATGGAACTGATCAATTGTCTGGCCTTCTGGGAATACTTGCTCGGCTCCCGTGTACTTATTGTTAGGATATGTTGCACCATAATGAAGCGTACCTGATGTAGTACCAGGAAGCCTTCCTTTTGCTTCCATTATATCGATTTCTCCAGAAGCTGCCCATACACCGTATTTGCTATCAGCAGGCATCATCCAAAATGCTGGCCAGTAGCCTGCTCCTAACGGAAGTTTGATTGATGCTTCAAATTTTCCATATTTCCAATCAGCTTTTGAAAACAGCTTTGCTGAGGTGTAATTGCGTCCTCCAAAGGTTTCTTTCTTGGCCTGTATTACCAGATTTCCATCTTTAACCGTAGCATTTTCAGGTCTGTAATATTGTTCTTCGTTATTACCGAAGCCATCGCCTTTGTTTTCCAATCTCCACTTTGTTATATCTAATGTTGTACCATCAAACTCGTCATTCCACACCATTGTCCATGGATTTTCCTGTGGAATACTTATAGTATAGGTTGCAGCTGCAACATCAGAATTAGTTTTTCCTGATTCAATTGCAATTGCTTTTATTGTTGATGTTGTATTAACAGAAATAGGTCCACTATATATTGCTGATATACCACTCGGTGTTGTCCCGTCGATAGTATACCTTATGGTTGCTCCCTCAGTTGCACTGCTTATGATTACATTCTGCAGAGCATCAAACGTCCCTCCAGCCGGATTGAAGGTTGGAGTTGCAACTTTTTCAATAGGTACCGTAATATTTATGGTATAGGTTGCAGTTGCAACATCAGAATTAGTTTTTCCTGATTTAATTGCAATTGCTTTTATTGTTGATGTTGTATTAACAGAAATAGGTCCACTATATATTGCTGATATATCACTCGGTGTTGTCCCATCGATAGTATACCTTATGGTTGCCCCCTCGGTTGCACAACTTATCGTTACATTCTGCAAAGCATCGAATGTTCCTCCAGCTGGATTAAGGGTTGGCGTTGCAACTTTTTCAATAGGTACTGGAATATTTATATTATAGGTTGCAGTTGCAACATTAGAATTAGTTTTTCCTGATTTAATTGCAATTGCTTTTATAGTTGATGTTGTATTAATAGCAATTGGTCCACTATATATTGCTGATATACCACTCGGTGTTGTCCCGTCAATAGTATACCTTATCGTTGCTCCCTCAGTTGCACTGCTTATAATTACATTCTGCAGAGCATCAAACGTCCCTCCAGCCGGATTGAAGGTTGGAGTTGCAGCTAGCTGTGCCTGTTCTGGCGGTGTTGAACTACTTGGATTACTGCTACCTCCACTTACTACAGGGAGTTCGCCTGAAGTACCATTAATAGTTCCTTTTGCACCTTTCTGTACAGGTTTATCATTTATCTTTATGTCAGTTGCATTTATCTCTGCCTTCGCAACTTTTCCTTCAACTTTTAATGAGGTACCTTTTGCACTCTCTTCAATTTTTAAACTATTAACTACTGCATCTTTTGCTATCTTAATTATAACTCCTGGACTTTTACAAATAATAGAATCTACATTGCCGAATATCTCTATAATTTGTCCAGCTGGAATATCACCATCTATTATAATGCTAGGAAGCGTTTTTAAATCCGTCTGACTCGATTCAAATATCGTCCCTGACCTTAAAATTATGTTAGTAATTAAACTACTGGATGAAACAATTCTAATAATACCATTCTTCTTATCAACACTGATTTCAGAAAATATTGAATTATTTAAGTGTATACTATTTTTTCCACCACCACTTATTATCGTTTTACCTTCTACCGTTACATTATCAAGAGTTACATCACCCTCGCCTATACCTTCTGACAGATAGATATTTCCTTCAATTTTGGTATCCTTTAGTATTACACCAGTAGTATTTATAATCACATTTCCCTTTATCTCTGAAGCTATATAACTTCCAGCAGTATTATACAACTTTTCAACAGAATTACTCAACACCCCTGTAAATTCGGCACGCGTAATATTGGCATCAGGTTTAAAGGTCTTGTCAGGATAGCCACTCATAAAGCCATTTGCTAATATTGAGGCTATCTCATTAGCACCAATACCTTTATAATCTTTCATATCTGTAAATTTGTTTAGGTACTCTGACGTATTAACTTTTGATAGCTTAAATGCATAAGATAATGCCAAAGCAACTTCTTTCCTTGTTACAGGAAGATTTGGCTTGAAAGTACTAACCCAGCTTTTTGTGTAGCCTGCCGCATTAGCCTTTGACGCAACTGCAGCGTACCATTTGGTAGGATCTACATCCTCGAAGTCTTCAGAGCTCTTTTCGTAATAACCAAAAACTTTGTTAACAACTGCACAGAACTCTGCTCTTGAAAGATAATTATTAGGCTTAAAAGTACCATCTGGATATCCTTCAAGAAGCCCAATTGTGGTCCATTTCGCTATGTCGTTCGAAGCCCAGTGTTGTTGATTTACATCAGAAAAAAGCCTTATCCCTGACTTTTCAACATCTCCCGCCCCCTGGACTATGCCAGTAAACAACATACTAAAAATGACCACCATCGCAAATACTCTTTTTAGCATCATTTTCCCTCCCTAGTTTATTTTAAATTTGGTTTAAATAAGACCAAATAATTAACTTTCTAAACCTCAGATGTATATTGTAAAATATTAATAAATATGTAAATATATCTATGCGTTACACATGGCGAATATATCATGATTCCCCTGTAATTATAGTTATTTATATGTAATTTATTACTATTTACGGCTAAGAATATATTAAACTAAAGCGTTCAAGACTTATTGAAAATGTTCCTTAACTCTAATATGATGTTAAGTTTTAGGAAATATTTAGTAATATTTAGTTTCCTATACCTTTGCTACAATATGATTCTGAGGTATTCAATATGACTTCAAATACTGCTTTGCCACACAAACCTAGTTATTCCGATTTATTCTATACTTTCTTACAAAAACAAGAATATAAATATGTTAAATCTCCAAAACCCATGGTCATAAATATGTTCTAAACCACTATGTTGATTTTCTTGAAATGAGTCTCCGTGTTGTATTACATCACATACTGTTATAACGGTTACAAACGTTTTAAATCAACTAGTATAAAACCATATAAAAACAAAACCCGGCCCAGTAATGGGTCGGGTTTTGTTTTTGTATTGACTAACTAGGAAAAGCTCTCAAACTATACATTTGAGAGCTTTTCCTGATTTGCATTTGCCGTTATTCCTATCGAGTCACCATACTATGGTTTTTCTACGATTTTAACATTATCTATCGTAAAAGTGTGTGGTACAAAGCTTGCCAATGGAACATTATTACGTCCTAACTGGAATATAAGCTTTGCATTTGACTCATTAGCCCCAACAGTAAATTCACTTTTGAGAGTCTGCATATCACTGGATGGATTTATAGTTTGTGCTTGTAAATACTTAACATTATAATCAGAAGTTTTTTCAATGTCTACAATTATAGGTTTTACCAAAGTGGATTTGATGTCATAAGTTAATATGTATGTCTTGCCTGCTTCTAGCATCATTTTATCCTGATAAACCTGAGTGGACCACGGGTTAGATCCATCATTTATACTGCAGTTTACTACTAGCATTCCATTTACAACGCTAATGGTTGTATTGTTATTCTCTGCTCCATCCGCTAAGTAAGTGCCCCAGTTTGCCATACCATTAGCCATATCCCCATTAACTATCAAGTTTCCATCATCAGCAACGACTTGCTGAGTGATACTTGGCGTAGCATAACCATCAGCTTCAATAGTTATAACATAGCCACCTGCTACACTAATAGCGCTTGAAGTAATTGTGATAGCTCCTGGAGTTACAGTATATAAACTTCCCGCCAAAGCTAACCCATTTAATTTTACTGATTTGATTGAATTTCTCCAAGCCAAATTATCAGAAAAAGTGATTTCGAGAGCCTGACCAACCTTGTTGTTTGTACCATCTGCTGTAATTTCCGGAACATCTAGAACATTTTCATTCACAATTTGTGTTACTTCAGCAACCCCATAGCCAGTAGCATCAACTGCTATAGTGTAACTCTTAGCTGTAGCAAACACGCTTGAGTCAATAGTTATAGCCCCTGATGTTATTGTTAGGGCACTTGATGTTACAACTGTTCCATCTACTTTAACAGCACTTATTACTTTTCTCCACACATCATTATCAGTAAAAGTGATATCAATGTCATGCTCAAGCTTGTTTTCTGTATTATCTGCTATAAGTACAGGTGCAGCAGTCATTTCCTTCAATGATAAATCATCAATGTAAATTGTGTGTTCAGCTGTTGGAGTTGTAACACTACCATTCACAACATTTCCAATCAGATAATTAAGTTTTAACGAAGCATCCTTTGAAGCCGTAAAACTCTTTTTATATACTGTATCAGTATCTGTTAAGATAATATTGAATATCTGAGCATTGTAATTTGACAACTCAATTTGAATAGGACAGGTTGCTGATGCTCTAGCTTTAAAGCTGAGTTCGTAGGTTTTCCCTGATTCTAGTTTGATACCCTCCTGGAAGAACTGTGTTGACCAGTTTTGTGGGCCACGGTCCTTTATATTTATATTTGCTGTTCCATTTTCAAAAGTTACATTGGATGTATTTGGGGAACTATCACCGTAATTCCATAGTACCCAATTAGCATTTCCTTTTGACATATCACCGTTTAAAATAATATTCCCATCATTTGCCAATATTGGCTGAACTACACTTGTTGGAGCATAGCCATTAGCCTCTATAGATACCGTGTAGCCTTTGTCTGCTGTGAAGTTGGTAGCATCCAAAGTAAGCTTACCTGCCTCCACTGTATAGCCAGTAGTTAATACAGTTCCATCTACTTTAATAGCACTAATATTGCTTCTCCATTGAGCATCTTCATTAAATAATACCTCGACTGAATGCCCAACTTTATTATCAGTAGTATCTACACCTAGCATTGGAGCCATCTTTACTGGAGGATTCTTTACTTGTAAAACTACATTGTCAATATATATAGTTCCAGTAGCTGCTAGTGCGGTATTACCCATCATTATTTTTAATGCCAAAATTTCATCTGCTGTGATTTTGAAATCATATTTGAAATTTGTTATTTCAGTTGTTAGTGTTACCCCTGGTTTGTTAAGTCTTCTAGCATACGTTGAATTTTCAATACTTACGTCTATATCACGTGCTACTGAAGCTTTTGCATCAAAGGAAAGCTCATATTCCATTCCCCTCTTAAACTCCATATTACCTTGATTTAGCATTATACTATAGATTTGGTCTCCAACATTAGTAATATTTATCTCTGCTGCTCCATTTTCTATTGAGAAGTCTGCTGCTCCACCTTCTATAGCTAGTCTTTCCCATCTTGTAAATCCAAGAGAAAAATCACCATTCTTTAAAGGATACAGTTCAACTCCAGTATAATCTACAGTTGTCTGAATCAACTCTACATCATCAATGAATACATCAGCGTTATTTCCACCCAAAAGGAATACTAGCTGTGATTCCATGTCATTATCAGCTGACATCGTAAACGGTACCGTGATAGCCTGCATCGTTGTTGTCAGCGGTATTTCCTGTTCAGCCATGTAACTGGACGTTCCATCCTTACTTGCTACCTTAACCTTAATGGTTCTAGCAGCATCTGCTTTTGCTTTGAAGGTTAGACTATATCCATTTCCTTTTTGAAGCTGTAAACCCTTCTGGTCAAGAGTTATTGCATTGGCAGATGCTCCGCCATCTGTAATATTGGCTGTAAGCTCTCTGGTGCTTTCAGGGACACTAACAGTTGCTGTTGCACCCGTCTTTGTCACATTCCAGTATGACATCCTGTCAATAGTATACCTATCGAAGGTGCCGTTGTATATGTAATTTCCACTAAGCTCCAGCGGCCCCTTTGATGCATTATAGTCCACTACTGGTGCGTCAACCTCAACAACTTTTACATTTCCTATCCATACTGTTCCAGTGTCTGTTGCACAGTTATACTCTAAACGAGTTAATATATCTGTGTCACGAGTCATCTGGAATATATGCTCAAAAGATTTTACTTCAGTTGTTAAATTTTCAATATAACTGTCCGAATATGCCGCCCAACCGCCTGTTGGTCCTCCACCTAGCTTTGTACTGAGAGTTCTATTCTTATCGGCTTTTGCGTCAAAGGAATACTTGTACCAACGGCCCTTGCCAAGTGTTGTTTGCTGTTCAAGCTGTACTGAATATGTCTGTATGCCTGTATTGGTAACATTGACCTTAGCGAAATTAGTATCTCCAATTTTCTCTACAGTTGCTGTAGCAGCACCACTAAACTGTGCGTTATGAATGAAGTTCCATACTTCTCCGAACTCTGCATCCACACCCTCTGCATTTTCGTTTATACCATTGTCAAAATTTATATCTTTTAATAGATTTCCAGTAGAATCAGGTTGTCTAGCACCTGCAGGTAAAGCATCTTTTGGAATACTTGGTTCCGTAACAGTCTTATAAGGTCTTCCAGTTAATTCATAGGCCCTTACATAATCCACTTCCATCTGTGCAGGAAACGTTGAATCAGCTGGTATTATGTTACCATCAAAATTACCACCTATTGCGAGGTTAAGCATTAAATAGAAGTTCTCATCAAAAGGTGCTGGGAATGCATACTTTTCATCACCGTTTGCTCCAGTAGTACTCCAGTTATTTTGTGTTTGGAATAGGTTCCCATCTACATACCATCTTATTTCTCCTGGTTCCCACTCTATGGAATATGTATGGAACTGATCAATTGTCTGGCCTTCTGGGAATACTTGCTCTTCCCCCGTGTATTTATTATTAGGAGATACTGCACCATAATGAATTGTTCCTGATGTAGTATCAGGAAATCTTCCTTTTGCTTCCATTATATCGATTTCTCCAGAAGCTGCCCATACACCGTATTTGCTATCAGCAGGCATCATCCAAAATGCTGGCCAGTAGCCTGCTCCTACAGGCATCTTAATTTTTGCTTCAAACTTACCATATTTCCAGTCTGCTTTTGAAAACAACTTTGCAGAGGTATATTCTCTATCTCCAAAGGTTTCTTTCTTGGCCTGTATTACCAGATTTCCATCTTTAACCGTAGCATTTTCAGGTCTGTAATATTGTTGTTCGTTATTACCGAAGCCATCGCCTTTGTTTTCTAATCTCCACTTTGTTGTATCTAGTGTAGTACCACTAAATTCATCACCCCATACTAGTGTCCATGGATCAGACGGTGTTGAACTACCTGGATTACTGCTACCTCCACTTACAACAGGGATTACACCTGTAGTACCATCAACAGTTCCGGTCGTACCCTTTTGTATAGGTTTATCATTTATCTTAATGTCAGTTGCTTTTATTTCTACCTTTGTAACTTTTCCTTCAACTTTTAATGAGGTACCTTTAGCACCCTCTTCAATTGTCAGACTATTAACTACTACACCCTTTGCAATATTTATTATAACTCCAGGGCTTTTACAAACTATAGCTTCAACATTACCTAATATTTCAATCACCTGTCCAGCAGGAGTATCCTTATCAATAATAATACTAGGAAGCGTCTTTACAGTTGTTTGTGTTGGTTCAAATTTCAATCCTGACTTTAATAGTATAGAAGAAATTGAACTGTTTGAGGAAACTAATCTAATAAGTCCATTAGCCTTATTAACAATAATTTCTGCAAATGTAGATCCAATCAGATGTATACTGTTCTTACCGCCACCGCTGATTACAGTTTTACCTTTAACAGTTACATTATCAAGGGTTACATCACCCTCTCCAATACCTTCTGCTAAATAAATATTCCCCTGAATTTTAGTATCCTTCAGTATTACACCAGATGTATTAATGATTACATTTTTCTTTGCCTCAGGTGTATTGTAACTTCCAGCTACATTGTAGAACTCGCTAATAGCATTGTTTAGCACTTTTACAAACTCGGCACGAGTGATATTTGCATCAGGCTTAAAGGTTTTATTTGAGTAACCATTCATAAAACCATTTGCTATTATTGAGGCTATTTCCTTAGCACCCTTATCCTTAAACTCCTTAAGGTCAGTATATTTATTCATATACTCTGTTGTGTCAACCTCTGATAGCTTAAAAGTGTTGAATATTGCCATTGCAACTTCTTTTCTTGTTACGGGAAGATTTGCCTTGAAGTCGCTTTCAATCCAGCTATTTGTATAGCCTGCAGCCTTGGCTTTTGCTGCAACACCAGCATACCATTGGGTAGCTTTTATATCTGTAAAGTTCTCAGTACTCGCTTGAGTAAAACCAAAAACTTTATTAATAACAGCGCAGAGTTCAGCCCTATTGAGGTTATTATTAGGTTTAAATGTCCCATCTGGATTCCCAGTAAAAAGTCCTTTTTCAGTCCATTTTGCTATGTCATTAGCTGCCCAATGGTTTGAAGACACATCAGAGTACAGGCTAACAGAAGGTTGCTCAGCGGCAAAAACTGCTGGTACCATGCAAGTCAATAGTAAACAAACTGTCAACACGATTGATATCGTTCTTTTTAACATGTTATTTTCCTCCGTATTTATTGGTAATTTATTTTAACTTCCTTAAATCTGCTCCTTACCTTACTTTCAGTAGCGTTAGCAGCATTAACTTATAAATTAAAAATGAGTTACTAAACCAAGTAGTCAAAATATATTCATGCTGCATTTTTCAAAGTTTCTTAAAATATTGAATTCTTTAATATTTTAAGAAACTTTCACCAAAAATTAAAATTTTAAAAAGATTCCCCTAAATTTAGAAGTTTAGGGGAATCTAGTGTACAAATATTATGTCAGTTATTACTTATTACTTCATTCCAATTTTAGCTTTGTTTTCTGCAATTTTAGCTCTCTGATAATCTAGAGCCTTCTGATATCCAATGGAAACTTTATAAGCATCATAATCTTTCCATATCTTATCAAAGTCTGCATCTGTCTTAGCCATTAACAACTTAGGAAGAATTTCTCCCCACTTGTTTTCAGCTTTTTGAAGGATTTCTCCTTCATCAGTATCTCCAGCAGGTCTGTTGTTGTCATATACGCCGTAATGGAAGCTCTTACCTTTTGACCAATCTTGATATTGCTTAAATGGTTCAACTGGAGTTGGAGCCCAAGTTTCCAACATTGAAGAATTGAACATCCAAATTTCTCCATATGTGTTGTACTTTTCTTTGAATGCAGGCATATCTGTATTCTTAAGCTTATCAACTTCAGGCTTAATAACTGGTTTTCCATCAACCATGTCATAAGTTACGCCTTCTTTACCTAAGTATAATGTCTTCAGACCTTCTTCACTCATACCATAAGACATAAACTTAATTGCTCTTTCAGGATTCTTACAATTTTTTGTGATCATTGTAAGTTCCCAACCAGAGAATCCTGTAACGCCTAGTCTTGGTGCATCTAACTTGCTGTTTGCAGGGCCATCTATAGCAATATATATTTGCTCTGGCTTGTTAGTATACAGTTGTCCAAGTGGAATCATTGCGTCTTTCCACTGATACATTATAGCAAAATATCTACCTTGTGCAATTTTTGCTTCTATCTTAGTTCTATCATCTACATAGCAATCAGTAGCCATCAAGCCCATTTCATTGGCTTTTCTATAAGTTTTAAGCCAAGTGATATAATCAGGGTCTGGATTTGCACATTTAATATCAAACCACTGACCATTTATTTCTCTAGGAGTTGCTATGAAGTCCATCAAAAAGTTTTCAAGACCAGCATTTCCTTGAGCATTGAAGAAATAAGTTCCTAAACCGATAAGCGGTTGTCCGTTGTCAATCTTTGGGAACTTCTCTTTTGCAGCCTTTATTGCATTTAAGAATCCATCTGGAGTTCTCATATCAGGGCTACCAATTGCTTCATATATATCTTTCCTTACTAGGAAAGATTCATTTGATTTTACTTGGTATTTTTCAGTATCAGCAGGTGTATTTCCATTACATGGATATCCAAAAAGTTTACCATCTTTGTCCTTATACCAACCTACGATATCAGGAGCTGCAACCTTCCAGAAGTATGGATCATACTTGTCTGCAAGTTCATTTAATGGATATGTAAATGTATCTGTTGATAATTGTGGAACATTTTGATCATACCATCCAAGTGTTACCATGTCAGGTAGTGAATTTGATGCAATCATTGTGTTCAACTTTTGTCCTGCATCTCCAACTGGAACGATGAAGTTAAGATCAACACCTGTTTGTTCTTTTACTAATTCAGATGCAAGATTCCCTTTTGGGTTAGCAAACCAAGTCTCATTTACATACCAATCCAATTTAACTGGTGAAATATCCTTTTTCCAACCTGGTTCGTCAACTACTGCCGTAGTACTTTCAGCTGCACTTGTTGATACTACTGCTGTTGATGAAGCCACAGTACTAGAATCCCCACTGCCAGATGAGCCACCACAACCTACTAGCATTGTAACTGCTGTTGTTATAGCCAATGTGAGGCCTATAACTTTAGTCAATTTAACACTTTTCATTTTATCTCCTCCTGTAATATATTTTTTTATATTAAACCTTTAGCATATGCTAAAGGTTTTATATCACACTTTCTATTCTTTTACAGATCCTAACATCATTCCCTTAACGAAATGTTTTTGCATAAATGGATATATACATATAATAGGTATTGTAGTTATTAGCATTGTTGCCATCTGAAGCGATGTCGAAGTAAATCTAGTCGTGCTAACTGATACAGTATTCAACGATTGCCTACTTGACTCAGATGTAACTACCATTTTATATAGGTATGTCTGTATAGGATGCAAATCTTGATTATTTAAATAAATAATTCCCATAAAATAATCATTCCAATTGTATACTCCATTAAACAATATTATAACGGCTACTACAGACTTTGCTACCGGTAAAATTATTCTTATAAAAATCGTAAAATAATTGGCTCCATCCATCTTTGCTGATTCTTCAAGCGCATCTGGGATAGTTCTAAAGAATGCTTGAAATATTATTAGATCAAAGAAACTGAACATTGTTGGAAATATGAATACCCAGAAACTATCGAACATCCCCAAGTTTCTGATAAGTATGAATGTTGGAATAAGTCCTCCAGAGAAGAACATTGTAATAAGTCCCATCGTCATAAATATCTTCCTACCAATAAGTTCCTTTTTTAAAAACGCATAAGCTACCATTCCTGTAAAAAATACATGTAAGGTTGTTGCAATAAGTGTCCTTGCAATTGAAACACCAAAAGCAATAATTATCTCATTGTTTCTGAATACTTCTCTGTAATTATCCCATGTAAATTTACGTGGAAGCCAGTATATTCCACCTTGAATAGCATCATATCCATCATTTAACGATATTATAAGTATATACCATATAGGGTATATAGCTAAAAAACAAATTAGAATCATTATTACTGTATTAAGTGTATCAAACGCAGCATCGCCTAAACTAAATTTTTTCTTCATTGGGTATCACCTCCATTATTAGACTAAAGATACATCAGTTAATTTTTTTGATGCCTTGTTTGCTGAATATAGCAGAATAAACGCAAATATCGATCTAAATAAACTTACTGCAGTTGCATATGACAATCTTCCGTTCTCGATACCAATACGATAAGCATAGATATCTATTACATCGATTACATCATAGAGAATCGGTCTATAGAAAACAAATAGTTGTTCAAAATTTGATCCAAGTAGATTTCCTATATTTAGTGTAAGCAAAATGGCTACAGTGCCTTTAATAGATGGAAGAGTAATGTTCCATATCTTTCTAAATCTTCCTGCTCCATCAATATTAGCTGCCTCGTATAAATTTGGATCAATACTGGATATCGCAGCTATGTATATAATAGCATTCCAGCCTATTTCCTTCCAATTCTCAGAGGTTACTAGGATTCCCCAAAAGTATTCCTTTGTGCCTATCAAATGTACGGGAGCATCTAATATTCCGATGTCTACTAAGATTGTAGTTATGAAGCCTGTGTCGGACAACCAGTTGTACATGATTCCACCAACTATTATCCATGATAAGAAGTGTGGGAGGTACGAGAGAGTCTGAACTAGTTTTTTAAATTTTAATGATAATAACTCGTTCAGCAGAATAGCAAATATTATTGGAAGCGGAAAACCTACAAGGAGCCTTACTAAATTAAGACCAAAGGTATTCTTCATAACCAACCAAAACCGTTCATCAGTAAAAAACTCAATGAAATTGTCAAATCCAACCCACTTAGAACCTAAAATCCCTTTAGCAACATTGTATCGTTCGAATGCTATTATAATAAAATACATTGGAACAAAATTAAAGATTATCATCCATATTACACCTGGAATTGCCATTGCCTGTAAATCTTTCTGGGCCCAGATTTTTGAAATCTGCTGGAATATACCAGTTTTTTTAGTTAATTGATTACTTGTCTTGTTGTTATTTTCCAAAGACGGAACTACTATGTTTGACAAATTAAACGCCCCTTTCTCGATTGTGTTGAGTCATTTATTACTGTAGTAGATATATATATGCTGCAGACAATCGGCTTGTGGTTTAATTATAATGGAAGAGAGGATGTTTATATAGGTAATAGGTTTTGGTTTTGGTTCGTTTTTTTTAGTTGTTTTAAACAAAAATCCAAAGATATTTTTATTATTTTTGTGAAAGCATAACAAATTAGGCAATAAGATATTATTTATTTGAGTTATCCGGTAATTTAATTATTACCTTTGTATAAGAACCATTTTTACTTAATATTTCAATGCCGTAATTATCTCCATAAAAAAGTTTAATTCTTTCATTTACATTTGAAAGTCCAATACCATTACCTTTTCCCTCTTGTTTATACTCATGAGGAAGATTTAATAATAGACCTTGTTGCACTTTTTGTAGACATTCTGCATCCATACCAACACCATCGTCAATGATTTCTATAATAGTAAATTCATCTTCAGAGTATCCCAGAACAGTAATGTTTCCCCCCTTTGCAAGAGGCTCTATTCCGTAATATATAGCATTCTCAATAATTGGCTGAAGCATCATTTTTAATACTTCATACTGCATAAGCTGATTTGGTATTTGTATATCAAGTTTAATCTCAAAATCGTAACGCATATTCATTAAAATAACATAGTTCTCAACATATTCTATTTCTTCTCTTAATCTCACAGATTCCTTAGACCACTTCATACTGTATCTAAGTAATTTACCAAGAGATGTTATTGAGTCAGCAACTTCAAATTTACAGTCAATTTCTGCCATCATGCTTATATTCTGAAGTGTGTTTATAATAAAATGAGAATTTATTTGTGAAAACAATGCATGTATTTCAGCATTTTTTTTAGCTTCCTGCTTTTTTACAACTTCAGAAATTAAGTCTCCTATCTTTCCCAACATTTTATTGAAATGATATGCAAGTTCACTCATCTCATCCTGCCCAGAAACATCCACCCTAATGTCAAGCTTTCCACTCTCTACTTTTCTCATTGATGCTATTATCTGTTTCATTTTAATCAATAGGATATTGGTAAAAAAGTAAATCAGTACACACAATACAACCATAGCCAGAAGACTCTCAAGAATTATAAGATTTCTTTTATTTTTGATATTTGTTCTAATACTTTCGTTGGTAACAACGTAACAAACAGAACAGTCGAGCTTATCTATGTAATCATATATAAGATTCATAGGTATACCATCCTTAATCAGACGAATATTTCCACTCTTTCCCTTTAAGTCATGGTCTAGGTAATATTTTAGCATTTCAAACTTATCAAATTTATACTTCTTTATGAACATACT